>Ga0154020_10000338_pt1 | contig 56754 bp, 47 predicted proteins | sample Klosneuvirus_201_FD_109709 | JGI IMG/M metagenome (GOLD analysis project Ga0154020, IMG submission 109709) | Active sludge microbial communities from wastewater, Klosterneuburg, Austria - Klosneuvirus_20160825_MG | ecosystem: Engineered > WWTP > Aerobic digester > Activated sludge | place... | reverse complement strand
GTTGCTGGCTCCGGCCACGCTGGGTCGGGCTGAAAGTGCCAGAGGCAGCCGTCGAGCCGGTACAGGCGTTCGGTGCAGGCGACGTCGGCTCCCGGGGGGTCGGTGAGGGCGTCTACGAGGCGCCGGGTGATGCTGGGAAGGCCGGTGGTGCCGGGGTATCCGAGGAAGGCGGCTTGCACGGGCGCGATGCCGGGAGCGAGGGCTCGCATGTGACCCGGGGCGGTCCAGCCGTTGGCGTCGATGAGCACATCGATGGCATCTTGGGCTGCGCGTTCGGCGAGGGCCTCGGGGGAGAGCGAGGCGCAGGCTCGCCACTGGCCCATGGCCTTGAAGCGAGCAGAGGAGTCGTCTTCGGTTCCTGTGGAGTAGAGGAAGAGGCGTGTGGGGTCGAGGTGTGGCAGCCACCCGGCGAGGAAGAAGGCGCAGGAGTGGAGACGGAGGTCGGAGGAGAGGATGGCGACATTGAGGGGTCGGTCGGGGTCGGGCGAGTTGGGCCAGTTGCGAGGCCTGGGCGGCCCCATGAGGCTGGCAAGGCGTTGGTGGGCCTCGCGTTCCTGGGCGGGAGTATCGCAGCCGGCGACGTTCTGGGCGTACACGAGGCTGAGGAGGAGGGACTCGTCCTCACCGCAGAGGGTGAGACCCTCGCGGAGGCAGGCGACGCTCTGGGCGGGCGTGCCGGCCCTGAGCAGGAGGTCTGACCGGAGTTTCCAGGCGTCCGGGATGGGGGCACCGGATCCGTGGCAGAATCCTGAGGCTCGGGATAGCGCGTCGTCCCATCGGCCGACCTCGGCGAGGGCGCGGACGTGTTGCAGGATGGCACCCGGCGCACCCGGAGCGGCTCCCAGGGCCCGTTCTGCGGCGAGCAGGGCCTGGGGGGCCTCTCCGAGAGCGAGGTGGACCTGTGCGAGGAGGCAGAGAGCGTCGGCGTCACGGGGCTTGGAGGCGAGGTATCGCAGGAGTAGGGCGCGGGCGGCGGCGGGGCGGCCCTGGACGTGCAGGGCGTGCGCGTCGCGCACGGCGGGCGCGGTCACGGTTGCCCTCGCGCCGGGGCGTGGTAGGCTGGAGGGGTTGAGGCGTGGCCCGGGGCCATGGTGCGAGATCGTACCGAAACCGCGCGGGGGCCAGGGCCAAGAACTTCCGGGAGGGTTGCTATGCGAACCGTCTATGCCCTGATGCTGGTCGCGCCGCTCGTGACGCCGGTGCTGGCGGGCGCGCAGCCCGCGGACGCGTCGCCTCTTGGCGGACCAAAGGTGCAGGAGCAGGCAACTCGTCCCACGATCATCACGCGGAACTTTGACGGCTCGGTGAAGCCCCCCGAGGGCACGGCTGAGGAGGCGGCGCTCGAACTGCTCGGGCTGGGTGGTGTGAGTGGCAAGGTTGGCATGGGGGGCAAGGTGGGCACGGGGTTGAGCCCCGAGGAGCAGGAGGCAAGCGAGCGGGTGCGAGTGATCCTCTCGAAGCGGGGCAGGGTTCTCGAGGACTTCGTGTACGAGAACGTGGCGCTCCTGACCAAGCTTGATACGGCCGGGAACACGGGCGACAAGGCGGACCAGTTGCGGCTACTGGCGGAGGCGTTCCGTCAGCTTGCGCCGCTGCGGGAGGCGGGGCCCCTGTCGAGCCAGATCAAGGCGGCGCTTCCCGGGGCGAGGGCGGAAGAGTTTGAGGTGATACTCCGGGAGTATTGGGAGGCGGTGATCGCGGACCGGATGACTCGCCCCAAGCCTGAGGGCGGGTTCCCCAGCCGCCTGGAGGCGATCGCGGGCGCGAGGCTGGAATCACTGGGCAAGGAGATCGAGCGGTCCTTCTACCGGCTGCTGATGTCCGGGGAGTTCATCTATCGGGTGGCGACGCGGGGCCTGACGCTGACCCCGGAACAGTCGCGGAGGCTTCGGGGGGTCATCGAGGAGCACTATCGCGTGACGGGGGGCAACGACGACGAGGCGGCAAACAAGCGGCTGTTCGCGAAGTCCATCGCGGTGCTGGACGACGATCAGAAGCCACGGTTCATCCGCAACCTGCGCGAGCTTGGCTCGCCCCGGAAGGCGCCGCCTCCCCCTGCGCCTCTCGCCCCGGACGACGCGGCCGGGCCGGGTGGCGGCTGAGGCCCGCGCGGGTATGCTCAGGGCATGCCCGAACTCGACGAAGGACCGAGCCCCGAGGACGTGGAGCGATTCTCCGACGCGACGGTTGACTGTCCGAAGTGCGGCACGAGGCTGCACGACGACGTGGACCTGTGTTACAGGTGCGGGCACGCGCTGGGAGCGGAGCCGGAGGCCGCCCTGCCGGGCAAGGGCATGCTGATCGTGATCGTGCTGGTGGTGCTGGCGCTCACCGGAGCGGCGGGGTATTGGATGCACTGGTGGTGAGCGAGAACGGCGGGGGGTGGGGTCAGTGCCCGAAGAGGTTTTTCTCGGAGAAGTAGCCGTTGTCCTCGAAGTACCGGAGGGCTTCGTCGGTGGTCCGGAAGACGCGGGTGGCGGTCTCTGTGATGAAGGGGCTGGGTGCCTTTCTGGGCTTCCAGACGACGAAGACTTCCTTGGTGTGCTCGAAGGCGTGGTGGAGTTCGCGCTCGACGCCGCTGGAGAGCCCCGGGAACTCGGTGCCGGAGGCGGTGGGGATTTCGGGGATGTAGCTGACGATCATGTCTGCCTGGTCGATGAGCTTGAAGTCGCGCATGTAGATCTGGCCGTCGATGTCGCCGGCGATGTCGAGGACTTCGCGGACGCGGACGCGGATGGGCTTGGCGCTCGCGGCCTTGCTCCCGCCGAAGGCGTGAGGGGCGACGTCGAGGTAGTCCTTGCCCTCCTTGCTGGCGGCGATGGCGCGGTCGAGGAGGAGTTTCTCGTCGACGTCTCCGGGGTCGAAGGTGACGAAGTGCTCGGCGAGCGCGGCACGGAAGGCGTCGATCTCGGCGAGCACCTCGGGCATGTCCACGACGTGGCTCATGGGGAAGCTGGGGTAGACCTTTCGCATGCCGGGGCGGCAGACCAGGCGGAAGAGCGTGCGCGTGGTCGGGGCGTGGCGTCCCCGGCTGAGGATGTAGAACCGGCTGTTGGGGATCGTGCGGCTCATGAGCTCGGTCGCGAGGATTTCCTCCTCGCGCCAGACCATGCAGTCCTTGAGCGTGGCGTCGATCTCGTGCTCGGCGTGGAGTCGGTGGTGCACGACCTCGATGTTGTCCACGAGGCAGATGAACAGGTCCGGCTGGAGCTTGGTCACCTGGTCGTAGTCGAAGGCGGCGAAGAGCCCGTGACGCCAGCGGAAGGTGGCGTGGGTGTTGACGATGAGGTTCTTGTGGTCCTTGGACTCGCTGATGATGTCCTTGAACGCGGCGCGGCGGAGGGATGAGAGGCGCGAGATGGGGAGGTCAAGGATCTTGCCGGGACGGACGTCGGGCCCCTCGCGGTACATCAGGTCGCCGACGTTGAAGAGCTGGAGGTCCTCGCCCTGCTGGCCCGCGAACGCCATGGCGGCGTCGAGGTAGGGCTTCTTGTCCATCCCGATCTGGCCTGTGATGATGGCTCGCATGGCGTTCCACTTCTGTGTTTGATAGAATGAGCCCGAACTCGCAGGGGGGCATGCCTGGTGGGAAAGGGACGGCGCAAGTCTAGGTCGGGGGACGTCCGGAGCATCGCGCCGCAGAGCCCGAACCTCCCCGAGGCGTCGGCGACGGCGCGCTCGGTGCACGACTGCCTGGCGCACCTCGGCCTCGCAGACTGGTGTGAGACTACGGGCGATCGGCTGTTGGAGTGGCCACCGGACGTCTTTGCGGCGACGGCGTATGTCCTCCGGGAGTCAGGTGCGTATGTCCAGCTGGTGCATCCGGGTGGGGCGCGGCTGGAGGACTGGCGAGAGCGCGTCGAGACTGCGGGAGTCGAGTGGCGGAACAAGGCGCCCACATACCCGCGGCGTGTGCGTGAGCTCTTCGCCGCGTTCAGGAAGCTGGCACGCACAAAGCTCGCCGACCTCCGAATCAACACCGCCTGTCACGATGTCGTCGAGCTTTGCTGCATAGCGGATCACGCATGCCGAACCATCGGTCTTCCGGACCACCGCTGGAGTGACTTGTCGAAGGAGGCGCTGCGTGCGGACTACCGCTTCCGGGCATGGCTGGGTCACCTGCAGACCCGGGAGAGCCCGTCGGGCGGCGGAAGCCCGCTGGCATCGCCCGCGTCGACCTTTGCGAGGCACATTCATCCATCGCGCGCGATCGTGCTTCCCAAGATGCGGACGCCGCAGAGCGGGGTCACGGTTCGGTCGCTCTCCCATCACGCCGCGCTGATCACGGGCAGCGACATCGTGCCACACTGGAATGTCGTAGAGCCTCCAATGCCGGGGCGGCCCCCGCGCGCACCGTACAACCTGCTTGTTGTCCCCTACCCGTATGACGTGAGGCCGGCCCAGTTCAGCGCGTACGCACCGCCCAAGTCACTGCGCGACAAGTGCCCGGAGGTCATGCGGTTCTTCTCGTTCGACCACGGCGAGGTGCCCGACACATTCGAAACGGATGTAGGGAAGCTGATCAAGTGCGCGGAGCGCGACGTGGGGCCTGTTCACGGGCTGGTGTTCCCGGAGATGGCGATGAGGGCCTCAGACTTCGAGACACGGGTGTTGAAGGGCCTGCTCAGGGACGACATGCCCGGGTCCCTCGAGTTCATCGTTTGCGGGGTGTACGACCTGCCGACCCCGGAACAGCTGGGCAGCAACTTTGCGATTGTCGCTCGCCGTGATGGGGCCAAGCCGAAGGGCCAGCGGGTCTGGACCCTGCGGCAACACAAGCATCACCGCTGGATTCTGGACGAAGGGCAGATTCGGAACTACGGGCTCGGCTCGATCCTGGACCCCAGCTTCCGCTGGTCGGAGGCTGTCTCGCTCCCGGGCCGGGATTTGCACTTCTTTCATCTCGACAACCACTGCGTTTTTTCGGTTCTGATCTGCGAAGACCTCGCAAGACCGGACCCGGTCGGTGATTGCCTCCGCGCGGTGGGCCCAAACCTTGTGGTCGCGCTGCTGCTCGACGGCCCGCAACTCCCCGACCGCTGGAGCGCCAGGTATGCAATGGCGCTCGCGGACGACCCCGGGAGTTCGGTCTTGACAGTCTCAAGCCTCGGAATGGTGAAGCTCAGCAAGCCGCTTGATCGCGAGAGCACGAAGCTGCGAGCGATCGGCCTTTGGAGGGAGCCCGGGTCTGGCACCATTCCCATCATCATGGACGATGGTGCCAAGGGGGTTGTACTCTCGCTTACGCAGCGCCCGAATCAAGAGTTCACGCTTGATGGGAGGGGGGATGAAACCAATGCGGGGTGCTTGCGCCTGGGGGGCATTCGCAGCGTCGGGTGAAGCCAAACCCCGCGGCGGGCCGAATATACGGCCTGAGACGTCTGTGAGGCTGGCACCAGGCCACCATCGCGACTATTCTCCCATCCCGGCGCGTGATTGCGCGACGGTCGTTCCGATTCCAGCGTGGTGAGTCACAAGATGCACCAGATCACCTTCCAGCAGGCTGCCCGAGACGCACTCGCCGCGTGGACTGCTTTCGCGGAGGGGCCCACGTCATCAGGCGCCGCCTCGCCGTCCCCCCGGAAAAAGCCCGTCGCCCGCCGGGCAAAGCCATCGAAGGCGCGTAGCCCCAAGCGCCGGGGCTAGTCCTCACTCCGGCTTCATCATCGGGAAGAGCATCACGTCGCGGATGGTGCGCTGGTTGGTCAGGAGCATGACCAGGCGGTCCACGCCCAGGCCCATGCCGCCGGCCGGGGGCATGCCGACCCGCAGCGCCCGCAGGAAGTCGTGGTCCAGGGTTCGGAAGGTGTTTTCTTCGGCGGCCTTGTCGGCGTCCACACCCCCGAGCTGCTCGCGGAACTTGGCCTCCTGCACGTCCGGGTCGTTGAGCTCGGTGTAGTGCGGGGCGATCTCCATGTGCCCGATGAAGAGGTCCGCGCGGTCGGCGAGGGCCGGGTTGTCGCGGTTGGGGCGGGTGAGGGGCGAGATCGCCGCGGGGTAGTGCGTAATGAACGTGGGGCGCGAGCCTTCGATGCTCTTCTCGGCGAACTTCTCGAAGAGCTCGTTGACCACCAGCGCGGGGTCGAGCTTGGAGGCGGCGTCGGGCGACATGACCTTGCGGTCTCGTGCTTCCTGGCGGCAGCGGTCGATGTCGGTCATGGGGAAGCCCAGGGCGCGTTCGAAGAGGTCCGGGTACTTCACCCGGTCAAAGGGCCGCGCGTAGTCGATGGTCCAGTCGCCGAAGGGCAGGCAAAGGTCGGCGGCACCGGCGGCGCTGGCGACGTCCCGGGCCGCGGCGCGGATGATGCCCTCGGTGAGGTCCATGACGGTGGTCATGTCGCCGAAGGCCTCGTAGGCCTCGAGCATGGTGAACTCGGGGTTGTGCTGCTTGTCGAGGCCCTCGTTGCGGAAGTTGCGGTTGATCTCGAAGACCCGGGGCATGCCCCCCACGAGCAGTCGCTTGAGGTAGAGCTCGGGCGCGATGCGCATGAAGAGGTCGATGGAGAGGGCGTTCATGTGGGTGCGGAAGGGCCGGGCGGCGGCCCCGCCCGCGAGGGCCTGGAGCATGGGGGTCTCGACCTCAAGGTATCCGAGGTCGGTGAGGTGTCGCCGGATGCAGGCGACGATTCGGCTGCGCGCCTCGAAGACGCGCATGGTCTCCGGGTTTGCCCACAGGTCCACGTAGCGCTGCCTGTATCGCAGCTCGACGTCGGTGAGGCCCGCGTGCTTTTCGGGCGGGGGCACCAGGCTCTTGGACGCGGGCTCCAGGGTGGAGCACCAGAGCGTGGTCTCTCCGGTCTTGGTCTTCATGACGCGCCCGCGCGCGATCACGAGGTCGGAGAGGTCCGTGAGCTTCGCGGCCTTGAAGCCCTGCTCGTCGCAGTCGCGCTGGCTGACGGCGATCTGCAGGTCGCCCGACGCGTCGCGGAGGGTCATCCACAGCAGCTTGCCGTTGTCGCGCAGGAGCATGACGCGGCCGGCAACGCTCGCCTTGGGGCGGCGGTCGGTGTAGCCGGGCTCTTTGGCGCGTGAGTTATGCTCGGCGTCTGCGGCCTGGTCGTAGAGCGAGCGGGCGTCGCGCAGGGCGAGGAGGCCGGGCGTGCGCTGGCCGTAGGGATTGAGCCCGAGCGCGGCGAGCGCATCGCGGTTGTCACGGCGCTGCTGCTCGAGGTGGTGGGGTGAGGGGAGGTCGGGGCTGTCTGAGTTGCCCGAGTTGGCTGGTTTGTCGTGGGACATCCGCGGATGGTAGATCGGCGGTGTCCGCGGCTCAGTCGCGGGGCTTGCCGGCGACCGTCAGCGTGGTGGGAACGGTCTCGCAGAGGGGCTTGCTGGGCGTGCGCGGGTCGTCGATGAGCGATTGGAGCGTGACACCCTCAAACCTGGCGATGAGGGCGGCGGCGGCATCGTCGAGGGCGCGGTGCAGTGGGCAGAGGAGCGGGCCATGGGTCGAGATGCCCAGGGGGCAGGACTCGATGCGGCTGAGGGTGCCAACGGCGTGGATGATCTCCAGGAGCGTGATGCGTTCGGCGGGTTTGGAGAGACGGTACCCGCCGCCGACGCCGCGGCGCCCCGCGATGAGGCCGGCGCCGGCGAGCTGCTGGAGGACCTTGGCGAGGTAGTTGCCGGGGACGCGGGTGCGTTCGGCCACGACATTTGTGGGAACAAGCGACTCGGGTTGCAGCGCCAGGCAGGCCATCGCACGGAGTGCGTATTCCGTCGTCTGAGAGAGCATGAAACGTCCTTTCGCGCCGCGGCCCGGGCAGGATCATCCGACCCGGGGCTCAACAATACTCTGCCTGGACCATCCCCGATGCGCCACCACCGGCCCCCGCGGCGCCGGCAACCATAGCAGCGTCAAGGAGTTTACCACAACCAGGATGGTCCCGCCCTCGTGTGCGAGCACCCCGACGCTCAGGGGCAGGTCATGCCCCGTGAGGGAGCCCACGAGCGTGGCGATCGCCATGAGGACCATGATTGAGATGGCGATGGCGAAGTTGGTGGCGATGGTGCGGCGGGCCCGCCGGGCGAGCCGGATCGCCCAGGGCACGGTGGTCAGGCCGTCGGTCAGAAGGACCGCGTCGGCGGATTCGAGCGCCGCGGCGGTGCCGATGGTGCCCATAGCCAGGGAGATATCCGCGAGGGCCAGGGCCGGGGCGTCGTTGACGCCGTCGCCGATGAAGGCCACCCCAGCCCCTCTTTTGGCGGCTTCCAGCTTTATTTCACCCACGATCCGCAGCTTGTCCTCGGGGAGCAGGTCGGCGTCGAAGGCGTCCAGCCCGATCGTGCTCGCCACTCGCTGGGCGGTCTTGTGATTGTCCCCGGTGAGCATTCGGACGGGCCTCACGCCCAGGCGGTGGAGTTCGGCGGTGAGGGTGTCGGCCCCGGGGCGGATGGAGTCGGCCATGATGAGCACCGCCGCCTGACCGGACTCGTCGGGCCCGGCGGGCGCCATGGCGATCGTGACCGCGACGTGGCCCCGGCTCTGGATGCGCTCCAGCACCTCCGCAACGCGGTTGCGGAAGCACACGGGGATCAGGGGCTCGGTGAAGGCCATGCTGCCAAGGCGGACCTCTCGCCCCTGGACCCGGCCCCCGATGCCCCGGGCGGTCACGTGGTTGAGGTCGGTGATCTGGGCGGGCACGACCCCCCGGGTCTCCGCTGCTTCGCGGATGGCGACGGCGATGGGGTGGGTGGAGTCGGCCTCCAGCCCCGCGGCGACCGCGAGCAGCTCCGGCCCCTGTGACCACGCGACGGGGTGCACCTCGTACAGTCGCGGGCGCCCGAAGGTGATGGTGCCGGTTTTGTCCAGGCACATGGCGCCGGCCCGGGCGAGCCCCTCGATGGCGGCACCGCCCTTGAAGAGCACCCCACCCCGCGCGGCCCGGGCGATGGCGGCGAGGGTGGCGGTGGGTGTGGCGATGACCAGCGCACAGGGTGACGCCACGATCAGGAGGGTGATCGCGGTGTAGAGCGCGCCGGGCTGCTCCGCGTCGCCCAGGAGCGGCCTGCGCAGCCCCAGCCACCAGAAGAGGCCGATCAGGACGCTGACCAGCATGACGCCCAGCGCGTAGGGCTGGCTCAGGCGGTCGATCACCCGCTGCACGGGCTCGCGCTGCTCGCGGGCCCGCATGACGAGTTCCAGGATCTTCTGGAGGCTGCTCTCCTTCGCGGGGCGGAGCACCCGGGCCTCGATCGGGTCGTCGGTGTTGATGGTGCCCGCGAAGAGCTCGTCGCCGGGGGCCACGGGGCGCGGGTGGCTCTCGCCGGTGATGGCGGACTGGTCCATCTGCGTCTGACCGGAGGTGACGGCCGCGTCGGCGGGGACGCGCTCGCCTGGGCGGACCTTGATGAGGTCTCCGGCGGCGAGTTCGGCGGGGTCGACGATGGCCCAGTCATCGCCCCGCTTCACGAGCGCGTCCCTGGGCATGATGCTGTGGAGCGCCGCGACTTCTCGCCTGGTGCGCTCCGTCGCCAGGTCCTCGAATGCACCTGCGAGGACGAAGAGGAAGAGGAGGAGCGCCCCTTCTTCGGGGTGGCCGATGTAGGCGGCGAGGCCCGCCCCGACGACCATGAGCACGTCGATATCGAATCGGCGTTGAAGGAGGGACTGGACCGCGGGCCGCCCGCCATAGAGAAGACCGATGGCGAGGCTGGCCCAGTAGGCCCAGACACCCGGTGGCCAGTCAAGGGCGCGGAAGGCGAGGTAGCCGCCCGCAAGGAGCGCGCCCATGAGGATGGCGGCGGCGAGCTCGGCCCTGGGCTCGAAGAGCGCGCGCCAGCCGCCGGGCTTTGGGTCCGCAGGGGCGTGTGTCACGCGTGATCCTACGGGCGGCTACTTGAAGAACACGGCGATGCCCAGGGCGAGCGCCATGACGCAGGCGATGCCGGTTTTGGCGACGGTTGCCACCAGGCGTCCGGCGGCGGCTCCGCTCCCGGCGCGGGTGGCCTCGCTCCAGGTCTTGTTCGCGGTACCGCGCTCGGCGATCATGGTCCCCGCGGCGGCCCCGACCACGCCACCGGCGATCGTGCCGATGGGAAAGAGAAACGGCGAGCCCACGACCGCGCCGACCACGGACCCGACGATGGCGCCGATCGCCCCGCGACGGGAGGCGCCGCCCTTGGCGGCCCCCAGCGCCGAGGCGAAGAACTCGATCGCCTCCCCCACCACCGCCAGCAGGCCCGCGGCGGCCAAGACCCACCAGGGCATGAGTTCCGGCTGCCAGAGTTTGACGAGGGTCGCCGCGCACAGCAGGACCCAGGTCCCGGGGAGGGTGAGGAGCGTGAGGACAATCCCCAGGAGCGCGGCGGTGACCACGATGGCGATCGCCGCCACGTGCGACCAGTCGGCGGATTGGACCCAGTCCATCATCTCTGGATTATTGGGAATCCGAGGGTGGCGGGTTCGCGGGCGAAGCGGGCTCTCCCGCGTCCTGGGCGGCACGGTCCGGGAAGGCGGCCTTTTCCATCTCCAGCACCCATGCCTCAACGGGCTCGAAGCGCAGGAGGTCGAGTTCGACGGCCTGCCCGGCCAGGGTTGGGTGGTCCTTCTTCACGACCATCGAGACGTAGAACTTGTGCCACTTGCGCTTGTCCAGGTCCTCGATATCGCCGGGGGAGATCGTGGCTCCGCCGGGGAGGGTGAGGGTGCGCGACTCGGGGTCGAACCGGAAGACGCGGGACTTGACGCGGAAGATGAGCAGGGCCACGTACCCGCCGATGCCCACTCCCAGGGCCATGATGAGCCACTGCACGGGGATGTCCCAGGGGCTGAGGGGGCTGGGGGCGGTCACTCGCTCACCGGTCGCGGTGGTGAACTTGGCGCGGAGGAACTCCAGGCGTGCCCGGGCGTCGGTGACGGCGCTGCCATCGCCTCCCCGGAAGTCATCACGCGGGATGGCGGTGGCCCGGGGCCCATCGTCCTTGCCGATGAGCCTGAGGGCGTCGAGCCAGCGGACCATGGCCTCATCCACGGGGGGGAGTTGGCCCTTTTCTTGCATCAGACGGCTGAGCTTCTCGCGTTCCGCCGCAGGGTCGGCGACGCCCGCGCGGGTGTCCAGCGGCGGGCGGCTGCGGGAGAACTCTTCGAGGAACTGGAACTCCAGCCATTCCGCGGCGAGGGCGCCGCGCGCGGGGTAGACGCGCACTGCGTCCCACAGGCCCCACAAGCCGAACGCGATCAGCACGATCGAGATGACGACCATTCGGATCGTCCACTTGCGGCTGACCTTTGACGTGAGCAGTTGCGACATGGAAATGGCCCCTCTCGGCGATGCCAGAGGCTATCGTCGCGCCGGACCCGACGCCAACAGGAAGACCCGCGGCGCGGCGTGGGATTCAGCCTTCCGTGTCGGGGTCGTCGACCCGGGCCATGGCCAGGGCCCACCAGCGTTCTGCGAGCATGGGCCCGCCGGGCCGGCTCACGAGCCTTGAGCACCCGCCGAGGGAAAGGGCCCGGACACGGATCCTGGGGTATTCGCGGCCGGTGGCAAAGGTCCGCGTGAGCCAGCGGGAGTGCTGGCGCCTCGTCGCCTCGGGTGACTGTGCGCCGCGTCGTCTTGAGAGACGGTCCCAGAACATTCGAGCAGTCTACCGAACCGCGGAGTGGGCGGCGGCGGGATGTCATCTGTGCCGGACGACACCCTAACCGCCCAGGAGTGTTCTTTCTGGCACTTTGGTGGCCAAGGCCTGAGTTGTGGGGTATATCCCAATAGAGAGGCCCCGACTCCGGAGATTCCCCATGCGTTGGACCGCTGCTGTTCTTGCGTCCGTGGCCGTGACGTCTGTTGCCTGCGCCGACCTGATCTCGGTCGGCGCGGCTCTGGATAACACGTTGTACGAGTCTACCGCGGGCTCACTCTCCAACGGTCAGGGTGCCTACGTCTTCTCGGGCAAGACTTCGCAGGGCCTGATCCGGCGGGCGCTGTTTCAGTTCGACCTGTCGCTCATTCCCGCGGGCTCGACGATCACCTCCGCAACGCTGACCCTGCATTCGGACCAGGCGCAGGGCGCCGCGACCTACACGCTGCACAGGCTTCTCGCGACGTGGGGTGAGGGAACCAGCGACGCGGGCGCTCCGGGTGGCGCGGGCACCGACGCGACCACCGGCGATGCGACCTGGCTGCACCGGTTCCACGCTACGTCCACTTGGACCAATGCGGGCGGCGACTTCGTCGCCTCGGCTTCGGCGAGCAAGATTGTCGCCGGCGCGGGAACCTACTCCTGGTCCGGAACGGGTCTGGCACAGGACGTGCAGACGTGGCTCGACGGCGGCGCGACCAACGCCGGGTGGGCGCTCCTGGGCAACGAGGCGACCGCCGGCTCGGCGGTGAGGTTCGGCTCTTCGGAGCACGCGACGGCGAGCATGCGGCCCGAACTGACGATCGAGTACACGCCTGTGCCCGCGCCGGGGGCGGTCGGACTTGGCGCGCTGGCCCTGCTGGGCGGGCTCCGCCGGCGGCGTTAGCGGTTCTCGGCCGAGCCGTCGTACTTGACGAAGTCTTCGACGTCGCGCGGGCCGATCGCGGAGGCGTCCCACGCCGCGGCGTAGAGCGAGGCGAGGGTGGCGGCACCATCCGCGAGCCGCTCGATGATGAACTGCCTGCCGGGCTCGCGATCGAGGTCGCCGGACTTCTTGAGTGTGTAGAGCGGCTCGACCTGAGCGTGGGATCGCTCGAGCTCGGCGGTCACGTCGTTCCAAGGGCTGACCGGGTCCGGGGTGCGGGGCTTGATGGCGGCTCGCACGTCATCGATGGTGATGCGGTGGAGGCGGATGACGCCGCCATCGATGTAGGAGTGGATGCCCCGATCGGTGGTGAAGGCGTTGGGGTTGGGGCCCTCCCAGCCGTGGTGGTGTTTGGTGGTATGGAGGGGCTGGGAGGCGTCGCCGATGTAGTGTGCGAGGATGCCGAGGTTGTAGCGGGCGCCGTCTCGGGCCATCTCGAGCTGGGAGTCGCGGCTGGGATCGGCGAGTTTCTCGATGACGCGCGCGGTCTTGAGTGCGGAGACCGCCTTGGCCCAGGTCTCCATCGCGGCGTGGGGCAGGAAGCCCGGGTACCCCTGGACGAGTTCGGGATCCAACTTCCCGCCCATGGGCGTGCCCTTGAAGCCCGGGGCCTCGCGCGCGAGCGAGAGCTGGCGGACGTACTCGTGCCTGAGGGGCGGGATGGTCTTCAGAGACAGGCCGAAGTCCGTGAGGTCTTCGATGTCGAGGTAGTGGTCCGGGTTGTTGAGGTGGGTGAGCTGGGCCACGCGTGTGCCACGCCACCGGTCGGGTGTCACAGCCTGGTCGGAGATCATGGCGCGGCTGTCGGGGCCGGTGAGCCAGGCGGGGGCGTCGGGGCCGATCTGCTTCGCGGCGGTCTCGACCGCGGCACGGCAGATCATGCGATGCCCGTCGGCGTCCCACGCGAGCGCGGCGGGCGTGCCGGCGGCGAGTGCGAGCACAGCGGCCCAGAGCCTGTGTGTGTTCATGCGAGAACGGTACGCGGAGGCGGGCTGGCTCAGGGGCAGCCGCCGCCACCAACGGTGTCGATGAGCGCCGCGACATCGTCCTGGTCGGCGTTGCCGTCGAGGTTGAAGTCGGGATCGACGCCGGTGGGGTTTGGACCGCCGCCGACGACGTTGATGATGTAGGCGACGTCGTCCTGATCGACGTTGCCGTCCTGGTTCATGTCGGGATCACAGGGCTGGGGCGGTGGCTCGTCGAGGTCGGCCATCCATGGCTTGGGGTTCCCCTCGCCGACAATGGTGGTGCCGTCGTCGGAAATGGCCTTGGCGCTGGTGAGGGTCGCGCCCCCGAGGTTGACACCGAGGCCGGTGAGGAGGGTATCGATGAAGCGCACGCCGTTGGTCGCATCCCACATGTACGCGGTGGACTGGCCCGAACGGGTGGCGAGGCCGACGACCACGCGGCCATCGGGAGTGATGTCTGTCGCGAGGCCTGGGCAGCAGGCGGTGCTCACGGTGGTTACGCCTTCTCCGACGCGGTGGCGATGGAGCGGGCCGGCGTACTGCGTCTGGAAGTAGGCGGTGGAGCCGTCGTCGGAGACGGCGAGGAGGTCGGCGGTGAGTGGGACGGTCGCGGCGGGAACCAGGGGCCCGGCGGGCGCGGTCCAGCGGTAGAGCACGCGCGTGGAAGGGTTGGCGGCGGGGCGACCGATGAAGACGACGGTGGAGCCGTCGGCGCTCACGAACGGGCCGTCGGTTGGGGTCTGCGCGGTGCCGAGGCTGAAGACTGAGCCGGTGCCGACTTGCACGGCGATTTCGGGCTCGGAGGTGAAATCGGGCTGGCCATAGCCGGCGACGACGCTGCCGTCACCGGAGAGGCCGCGGATCTGGGTAAAGCGGAAGGACTCGACGGGGAGGACGGAGAGGGGGACCATGCCTTCGGTGGGGTTCCACCGCCAGGTGAGGGCGTTGGGGTTGGCCTCGCAGTTGGTGTCACCGGCGAGGTGCCAGCCGTTCGAGCTGCTGGCTCTGGGGAGCCCGTTGTCGAACCCGAGGGACTCGGGCGTCACCACGGCGCCGCTGCGGAGCCAGCGGATGGGCGTGGGGTCGCACTGGGAAAGGCTGCGGCCGAACAGGACCAGGCCATCGGCGGAGACGCCGTCGATGGTCGGTGCGCCGTCCGCCCCGCTGGGGGCTTCGAGGGCGTTGAACACCTGGCCCGCGGCGGCGGCCACAAAGAACGGGGCCGCGACAAGGGCAGCCCAGCTTGACGTGCGCATTGATCTCCTCCCAGCGAAACTCCGCTCCGCCACCATGCTACCACCGGCGGGTTTTCGGACAAGGCCCATCGCGCGATTTCGCGAAGGGATTGCGAGCCCTTCATGGGGCAGGATGCTCGGGCGGCAACCCGGACAGGACCCTCCAGACGTCCTTGACGACCCAACTCATGGCGGCGTGGGCGGCGGCGGTTCCGGCGGCGAGGTGCGGCGAGAGCACCGCGTTTTCCAACCCCAGGAGCGGGTAGTTGGGGCCGAAGGGCTCTGGATCATGCACGTCGATGAGAGCCGTGCCGGCGGGGTGGGCGCGGAGCCACCGGGCCAGGGCAGCTTCGTCGAGGACCAGGCCCCGGCTGGTGTTGATGACGATGGCGGTCGGACGCAGCAGCGCGCAGAAGCGATCGGAGAACCACTTGCGGTTCTCGGACCGGCCATCGACATGGATGGTGACCACGTCGCTGTCGCGCAGCAGAGCCTCGATGGGCACGGGGGTCGCGCCGTGGCGGGAAGATTCCGGGATGTTGAGGAGGTCGTTGTAGAGAACGCGCGTGCCGACGCCCCGCGCGATGCGCGCCACGCGTGAGCCCACGCGGCCAAGGCCCAGCACGCCCAGGGTGAGCTCGCCGAGCTGCGACGTGGCCTCGTGCCCTTTGCGGACGCGGTTCCACTCGGCGAGGTCGATCGCACTGCGCAGCCTGTACTTTGGGCGCAGCGCGCCGAAGAGAATCGCGAAGACGTATTCGGCCACCGCGTCGCAGTTGGCGGCGGGGGTGTGCACGACCTCGACACCCCGGCGGCGGCAGGCGTTGACGTCGATGTGGTCAAGCCCCACGCCGGCCCGGCCCACGACCCGCAGCCTGGGCGCGCGGTCGAGCAGACCCTGGTCGACCCTGGTGTATGTGCGGACGACAAGGCCCTCGGCCCCTGCGAGCAGTTCGTCGAACCGTGGCTGGTGGGAGAAGTGGCACTCGACGAGGTCGCAGGATTCGCGCAGCCACGCCGCGGCGGCGGGGTCGAGGTCCTCGCTCTGGAGCACGCGGGGAGTCGTCACGGGGCAGTCTAGGAACGGGGCCCGGGGCGGAAACGCCGCTCCTATCATCCCGCCGCCCACCAGGAACCCTCAGGCATGGCGTGGATCACGAAGAACTCGGCAACGGCGCAGATCGAGCAGCGGGACCAGCCCTATCTGACTGCGGCGATGCGTCAGGACCTTTCGAACCGGGTCCTGCCCCGCTATGAGCAGAAGAAGGGGTCGCTGCTGGCGTGCCTGCACGCGGTGCAGCACGAGTATGGCTGGGTGCCCCACCAGGCGATGCTGGAGATCGCGCAGTTTCTGGCGATCTCGCCGGGCGAGGTCCTGGACTGCGCCAGTTTCTACGAGGAATACTGGCTGAGGCCCAAGGGGACGCACCTGATCTCCGTCTGCCGCTCGATCGCCTGTGAGTTTTGCGGGCACGAGAAGATCACGCAGGCGATCAAGGACAAGCTGGGGATCGATGTGGGCGAGACCACGCCCGACGGCCTGTTCACGCTGATCGAGCTGGAGTGCCTGGGAAGCTGCGACACGGCGCCGGTGGCGCTGGTGGACGAGCACCTGCACGAGCGCCTGACGCCGGAGGCGATCCTGAAGGCCATCGACGAGGTGCGTGCCGGCAAGGGCGGGCATCACTAGTTCGTGCCGGGCTTGGGCGGCACAAGGGGTGACGTGGGCGGCGCCGAGAGATCGAACATTTTGCCGCCGGCCGGAGAGAACTCGAGACGGTCAAACGTCCACGTGGAGCCGGTGCCCCGGGCGCGGATCCAGAGCGTGCCCTGCCCCTGAGGGCCTCGGAGCGAGAGTTGAAGATCCGCGACCTGCGCGCCGTTGCGGACGGTGATGCTGCCGCCGGCGATCGGCCCGAGAGTGATGGGCTGGCCGATGGCCCCGATGACCTTTGGGTCTGTCTGTGCGAGCGCGACCGCCTGCTGCGCCGCGGGATGGTTGCGCATGGTCGCAAAAATCTGGAAGACGAACCATGTGAAGCCGCCGCCGGCGAGGAGCAGGACGAGCAGGACGCCGAGGATGACAAGCAGGACCCAGTGGCGGGAGGCCCAGGATCGGGGAGGGGGCGCGGGAACAAAGGCGGGCTGGGGGGGCGTGTCGCTCCGGCTGGGTTCCTGGGGGGTCACGGGACGAGCGTACCCCGGTTTCTGCGGCGGGCAAGGGCGGCGAGGACGCCGGGGAGCAGGATCGCGGTGGATGTCGGTGCTGGAACGGTGGCGACGATGATCGCCGTCTCGCCGGTGGTGAAGGTCACACCGAAGGCGATCTGGCCCCTGGCGTTGATGCCGACGGGGGCGCCGTCCTGGCCGGCGCCGGAGGAGAGTCCATCGCCCACGCCGGTGAAGTTGATGGAGGACACCTGTCGGACGAAGCCGGGGCGGAGTTCGAGAGAGCGGCCCACCGCCGCGAGCAGGACTTCGCCAAGCACGGGGTCATACGCGACCAGCGCGGACGCCGCGGACACGTTGGGGCGGGCGAGCGCGGCGACGGCCTGTCCCGAGGCGTTGATGGAGAGAGTGGAGGTGAGGAGTCGCAGGTCGGGGATTTCGGTAGGGCGTGCCGGGGAGTCTGCGCAGAAGAGCATTCGGGGGTCCGCGCCGGCGGGCTTGAACCAGATGCCCGCTCCGGTGTCGAAGGCAACGGAGCCGTCCGCGGCGAGCCTGGGCGCGGAATGGGAGGGCATGGAAGCGGGCACGACTTCGCCGTGGCGGCCCGGGAGCGGGTCGCCGGATTGGGCGAGGAGTGTCAGGCCGCCGTCGCTGAGGAGGAAAGCTGCCTGGCGTGCGGAAGAGCCGCCCTCGGGGTACGCGGTGCCGCGAAAAGCCACCTGCCCCGCGTCGTTCCAGCCGACTTGCCCCATGGACAAGTAGGCGAGGAGCCCCGGGTGCGAGGATATGGGCGAGCCGCTCCTGAACACGGTCTGGACGGAGCCTTGCCTTGCGATCCCAATATGGCTCCCTAACCCACCCGACGCCGGGTTGAAGGTGTACATGAAGGCCTGCTCGCCCCTGCCGTTCACGCTCGGTGGGGAAGAAAGGACCTCATGGATGGTGCCGCCCTCTACCGGGGTCCCGAGGATCGTCGGGCTGAAGAAGCCGCGGGCGGTGACAGAACTTTCGCCCCCGGGCACAACGAGCAAGCTGCCTCTGCCGGTCGGTTGGTTGTTGATGATCGAGCCGAAGTACCCCTTGACCGAGACGGCTCCACCCGGGGCCGCGCGGTAGTTCCGATGGTCACCAGTCCACAGGCCCGCGACAGAGGAAGCGCCCCCCAGCGTGGTGCCCGGCGCTTCTCCGGACAACTGGTCGCCCTTTCGGAAGACACTCATAGTGCCGTCGGGGGCCCGGGAGAGGAACGCTTCGTTGTTCTGGAAGATCACCCCGTCGCCCATGAGGGACCCGAGGGCGACCAGGTGCCCATCGGGAGTGATGCGGATGGAGGCGTCGACGAGGTTCATCCGCACACCGGGCGGGAGCGGGAGGCTGCCGGACAGAAAGACCGACTGGGCCGCACCGACGGGCCCGAAGCGGAGGTGTGTGCGGCCGTCGATGTTTGGGTCGGGGAATCTGGTTGAGACCCGGTAGAAGACCTCGTTCTCCCCGAGCGTTGGGGGCAGTTGCTCCGTGTAGCCGGACCCGACGAACGTGATGGTCTCGCCGGGCAGTCCGCCCGGGAGCGGGTCGCCCACCATGGCTTCGACGAAGTAGGTCTGCCCCGGGCAAAGGGCCACGAGCCCGCCGGCGAGACACGCAGCCGCCGCACTGATCTTCCACACCATGACTGCACCCCTGTTGCGCGCACCTTCAGCCCGGGAGGCGTACCGAGACTGGGGATGCGGGGTTGCGGGAGCGCGTTATTTTGTGAACACGAACCGCCCGCCGTCCCAGTCGACGCGGATGGCGTCGCCCGGGCCGAACTCGCCGGTGAGGATTCGGCCCGCGAGGGCGTTCTCGATGCGTTGCTGGATGGTGCGCTTCAGGGGCCGCGCGCCGAAGGCGGGGTCCCAGCCTTCGCTGGCGATCTGGGCCTTGGCGGCGTCGGAGAGGTCGATCTGCATGTCGCGGTCCTTCAGGCGGCGTCGGAGGCGGGAGAGCTGGATTTCCACGATGGAGGCCAGGGCCTCGCGGCGGAGTTGGTGGAAGACGATGACCTCGTCGATGCGGTTGAGCAGTTCCGGCCTCATGAGGCCGCCCGTCATGGTGGAGGCGGCGCGGCTCATGACCTCGGTCACCTTGTGGGGCAGGCCCGCGGCCTTGCCGAACTCGTCGGTCATCAGCCCGGCGGGGCCGCGTTTGAGGAGCTCGCGGACGGCGGCCTCGATCTCCCAGTCTTCGGCGCCCTGGGCGGCGAGTTCCTGGATCTGGGCGCTGCCGAAGTTGCTGGTCATGACGACGATGGTGTTTTTGAAGTCGACGGTGCGGCCCTGGCCGTCGGTGAGGCGGCCATCGTCCAAGAGTTGGAGCAGGACGTTGTAGACGTCCGGGTGGGCCTTTTCGATCTCGTCGAGCAGGAGCACGCAGTACGGGCGGCGGCGGACGGCCTCGGTGAGTTGTCCGCCGTCCTCGAAGCCCACGTACCCGGGGGGCGCGCCGATGAGGCGGCTGACGGCGTGCTTCTCGCCGTACTCGCTCATGTCGATGCGGACCATCGCGTCTTCGGTGTCGAAGAGGAACTCGGCGAGGGCCTTGCAGGTTTCTGTCTTGCCCACGCCGGTGGGGCCCAGGAAGAGGAACGAGCCGATGGGGCGGTTGGGGTCCGCGAGGCCGGCCCTGCTGCGGCGGACGGCGTCGCTCATGGCGCGGAGCGCGTGGTCCTGGCCCACGACGCGCCGGGCGAGGTTCTGCTCCATGCGGGTCAGCTTCTCGCGCTCGCTCTCGACGAGGCGTGAGACGGGGATGCCCGTCCAGCGCCCGACGATCTCCGCGATCGCCTCCGCGTCGACTTCTTCCTTGACCATCGCCTCGCCCTTGTTCTCCTTGGCGGCGAGGGCTGTTTCGGCGGCGGCGAGCTTGGTTTCAAGGTCGCGGATCTCGCCGTATCGGATGCGGGCGGCGGCCTCCAGGTCACCCCGGCGCTGCGCCTGCTCGAGCTGCACTTGGCGGCCGGCGATCTGTTCCTTGATGGTCTTGACGGCGTCGAGTTCCTGCTTCTCGGCCTCCCAGCGTGCGGTGAGCGTGCGGTTGTGCTCCTGCAGCTCCGCGAGCTCCTTCTCGATGCGGTCCAGCTCCCGCTTTGCGCCGTCGGCTCCCTGCTTGGCCTTCTGGCCGACCTCGAGCTTCACCGCCTCTCTCTCGATTTCGAGCTGCATGATCCGGCGGCGGAGCTCGTCCAGCTCGGTGGGCATGCTGTCGTTCTCGATGCGCAGGCGTGCGGCGGCCTCGTCGATGAGGTCGATGGCCTTGTCGGGCAGGAAGCGGTCGGCGATGTAGCGCTGGCTGAGCTGGGCGGCGGCGAGGATGGCCCCGTCGAGGATGCGCACGCCGTGGTGCGCCTCGTAGCGGGGCTTGAGGCCCCGGAGGATGGCGACGGTCTCTTCGACGCTGGGCTCTCCGACCAGGATGGGCTGGAAGCGGCGCTCGAAGGCGGGGTCTTTCTCGATGTGCTTGCGGTACTCGTCCAGCGTGGTGGCGCCGATGCAGCGGAGCTCGCCGCGTGCCAGCGCGGGTTTGAGCAGGTTGCCCGCGGAGACGGCGCCCTCCCCGGCTCCGGCGCCGAGGATGGTGTGGAGTTCGTCGATGAAGAGGATGACGCCGCCGCCGGCCTCGGAGTACGAAGCCTGCACCTCGCGCAGGACGGCCTTGAGCCTTTCCTCGAACTCGCCCCGGTATTTCGCCCCGGCGAGGAGCTGCCCGACATCGAGCGCCATGAGGCGCTTGTCTCGCATGCTCTCCGGGCAGTCGCCGTTGACGATGCGCTGGGCGAGGCCCTCGGCGATGGCGGTCTTGCCTACGCCGGGCTCGCCGATGAGCACGGGGTTGTTCTTGGTGCGGCGGCTGAGCACCTGCATGCAGCGGCGGATCTCCTCGTCGCGCCCCACCACCGGGTCCAGCTTGCCCTGCTGGGCCTTCTCGGTGAGGTCCACGGCGTACTTGCTGAGCGCCTCGAAGCCGCTCTCGGCGCCGGGGTCGTTGATGCTCGTCACGCCCGAGGCGGCGCGGATGGCCTTGATCGCCTGTTCGATGCGGGGCTTGTTGAGCCCCGCGGCTTCCATGACCTCCCGGGCCTGGCCGGGGGTCTGGGAGAGCGCAAGCAGCAGGTGCTCGCTGCTGACATAGGAATCGTTCATGGACTTCGCGGCGGCGTCGGCCTTGGCGAGGACTTCCATCACCGCGCGTCCGGTCTGGCCCGCGCCGGAGGACGTGGTGGGCAGGCGGGTGAGTTCCGCCTCCGCAACCTGAGCGACCCGCGAGGGCTCCACCCCGGCCTTGGTGAGCGTGGACCGGGCGGCGCCGTTCTTGTCGGCGAGCAACGCCGCGAGGAGGTGCAGGCCGGTGACTTCCGGATGACTTCGGCCCATGGCTGCGGTTTGGGCGTCGGCGAGTGCCTGCTGGGCGGCGGTCGTGAAGCGGTCCATTCGCATGAGAAGCCTCCTGCGGGGCCTTACAAAGCCCCCACACACGAACATGCAACCGGCGCGCCGGTCCGGGGGGCCGTCGCGGGGCGGGTGGGGCTGCCAGCGGCCTGGGAGGGGAGGAAACTCTGCCTGAGTGGCAGTCTGCGGGCGGCCGGGGTGGGGCGGGCGGGCGCTGATGTCGATCGGCGGGTTCGGTCGGGTCGCCGCAAGCCCGTTTCTGGGGGCGGTTTGCGGGGGAGGTGCGGGTGTTGGCGGCTGGTGGAGAGGGGGGGCGGGTTGACGTGGGGAGTCGGGGCGGGTACAACCCTGTTGGTTGCGCTACTTCAATCCGGAGGTTTCTGATGTCCCGTCGCGGCTGTGCTGTCGTTTCCGTTCTCGCTCTTGGGGCGATCGCGTGTGTTCTGGGCGGCTGCACGGGGCTGACGCCCGAGCTGCGGACGATGTCTCAGCGGCCGGTTGACAGCCGGAACATGTTCCGCACGATGTGGAACGAGAATGTGCGGATGGCGTGGGAGGACTTCCACCGCGGCGCGCTCTACGAGCGCCCCAGCCGTATGGCCGCTCATCCCACCGGGCGCTGAGCCCGCGGTGCCGAGATCGAGCAGGTTGTGCATGACGAAGGGCGGCCGCCACGGGGCGACCGCCCTTTTGCGTGCGCCGATCGTGTTCAGCCCCCGAGGCCGACGATGCTCATCTGCTTGTCGAACTCAAGGCGGAACTTGTATTCGAGGGCGAAGGCATCCTGGCCCGAGGCGTTGGGCGGGATGGTGACGTCCCATCGGAGGATGCCGTCCTTGCGGGGCCCGGCGAGGTAGGCGGCGTCGCTGGAGAGCTCTCCCCCCGGCGAGACGAGGGTGAGGCGCACGTCGGCGCGCTTGTCGTCGACCTTTGGCAGGCGGTCGAGGAGGCGGATGGACGCGGGAGCATCGGAGAAGTTCTCGACGATGAGGCGGTAGGTGAGCTCGACGACGCGATTGCCGCCCTGGGTGGACTCGACGCGCTCCACGAGCTCGCGGGAGGTGCGGAGGGAGGCGTCGATGCCGAAGCCCGTGGAGAATCGCTGGCCGGCGGCGATGGTGGGCATCTCGCCCGAGCCGACGAACGCGCCGTCGCGGTACGCGGTGACCGGGCCGGCGAGCAGCACGGAGGCGCCGGCGTTGGCGGCGGCGGCGTCGTGGTAGACGTAGCCCGTGAGCACGGGCATCGCGACACGGGCGAACTCCGCCTTCAGGGGCATCGCCGCGATCTGGATGAGCTGGCGCTCGCTGCGGCTTGGGAGCGAGGTGCGCGAGGGGATGGAGTACGTGACGCTGAGCCCTTCCTGCGGCGGGATGGCGGCGGGCGCTCTGTTGCGCTCGACCTTGGCCCCCTTGGCGATGAGGTCGAGCACCTGCAGGTCATTCGCGAGGGTGTTGAGGCTCTTGTCGACCTCCATCTGGGCCCCGCCGAGCTGCTGCGCGGCGCCACCGGCGTCGCCGACCACGATGCGCCCGACGAAGTTCTGCGCCCGCTCTCGCTCGGCGGTGCGGAGCCTGGCCTGGATGTCCTTGCGGGCGTCGTCGTAGGCGAGGGCGATGGTCTCCTGACCCTGGGACGCGGCGAGGGAGATGGTGAGGGGCGTGAGCCTTGGGGCGGAGGCGATGAGAGATGGGGTTGCGGTGGAGAGGGTGATGGCGACGTCGGACCAGTCCTCGCCGGACATCTGGCTGATGGAGGCGTAGTACTCGACGGTGACCGAGTCGGCCTTGTCGGAGGAGGAACGAACGTTGTATGAGGGGTCCCAGGTGGCGCCGTCGACGAGGTATCGCAGGCGGAGCGTGCCGGGGGCGTCGGGCGTCTGGGTGAGGAGCACCACGGCCTCGTGCACGGTGCGTGAGGAGCCGGCGGTGGTGAGCTGTCTCTCGCGCTGTGCCTGCTCGAGGTCGGCGTTGAGTTTTTTGGCGTCGGCGGCGAGGGAGAGCTCGGTGTCGGTGAGGGCGGCGCGCTGCTTGATGAGATAGCCGCTGAGTTTTTCGATGGTTTCGGCGTTGAGCACTCCACGGGTCATCTCGATGGTGGCGGTGGGCGCGATGAAGCCCTGCAGACTGGCGAGGTAGGCGCGGTCTTCGGCGAGGAGCGCGGTCTTTCGGGCGTTGACGCCGAGCTTGGTCCGCAGGTCTTCGATGCGGGCGTCGATGGTGCGGACTTCCTCGCGGGTGTCCTGGACGACCGGGCGCGTGCGGTAGGTGACGGATCGGATCTGGACGCCGGGGGTGGTCTCCGCGTGCAGGCTCTCCGGCCGGAGGTGCGTGGGCAGGTCGGTGACGACGATCTCCTGCACGGTGCCGGCCGCGGCGGGGAGCACGCGGGGCAGCTCGACGGCGCGGGTGACGACGGCCTGGCCCCGGTAGACGGTGACGGCGTCGATCTTCCCGGGAGTCTGTGTGGACGCGAGTGCGAGCGATGGGGCAATGAGCAGTCCGGCGAGCACGAGATGCTTCATGTGTGGTCTCCTGTGGTGGCGCACAGGAAACTACGGTCCCCCGGGGCGGGCGGGCGTCACGCGTGCGTAACGGGCTCAGGCCAGCACGTGGGCGGGCGGGGGCGTGTCGTCGGTCACTCGCTCGCGGGACACCTTGCCCGCCACTTCCGCCAGCGTGAGCAGGTGCTGCTCTTCGTTGATGACGGCGAAGAGGTGCACGGGGCGGCCCCAGATGGCGCGGAGTGCGGAGAGAACTTCGGTCGCCTTCGCAGCCTCGATCTCGACCCCGGCGAACTTGTGGGCCAGGACCAGCTCGCCCCGGTTGAGGTAGTTCGCGTCCACGACGTGGATGAAGGGCTGCCCGGCGTTGGTGAGGTGGTGCAGGAGGGTCTGCTTCACGCGGGCGAAGTCGCGCGAGACGATCCGGAGCTCGCCGGTCTGTGGGTCGCGGCGGTGCTGGTACATCTTGTGGCGCTCGACGAACTCTTCCGTGAGGAACTCGTCGATGAAGGAGACGTCGTTGTAGATGCGGCGCACCTCGAAGATCTTGTGCCGTCCGCGCATGCTCTTGTCGTCGAAGCGTTCCTGGTCGCCGATGCCCTCCATGGCTTCCCAGGCCGGCCCGTGCCGGCCCCTGTCCCAGCGGCGCTCGATGTCCTTGAAGAGTTCGACGCCGATCTTGTATGGGTTGAAGCCGCCGGGGGGCATGTGGACGACGCCGCTGTGCTGGTCGGCGTAGTGAACGATCTCACGGGCTTCGAGGAAGTGCTGTGTCATGAGCTTGGAGTGCCAGTAGGTGGCCCAGCCTTCGTTCATGACCTTGGTCATGCCCTGCGGCGCGAAGTAGTAGGCCTCGTCGCGGACGATGCTCAGGATGTCCGCCTGCCAGTCGGCCAGCTTCGCGTTCCGGAGGAGGAAGAGGAGGACGTCGCGCGTGGGGCTGCGGGGGCTTTTGGTGTGGGCGTCCCGCTGCTGCTGCTCGTGCGCCTTTCGTTGGCGGTCGAGCTCCTGCTGCGGGTTGATGAACGGGTCCATGTAGTCCTTGGCGGGCAGGCGGTCGGGCTCGAAGGGGTCGGCGGGCGCCTCCTCGGCGGCCGCGGCGCGCGTGGGCCTCGCCGGCTCGTCGCGGTGAACGAACATGGAGTGCGGGTCGATGAGGTTTTCCAGGCACAGGCAGGCGTCGATGAAGTGCTCGACGGTGTCGTGCCCGTGGCGCTCGATGTGGCGACGCACGCGCGTGGCGTGGTTGGCCATCTGGTCCATCATCTTGCGGTTGGTCTTGGAGAACCAGAGGTTGTGCTTGAAGAAGTCGGCGTGGCCATAGACGTGGGCCATGACGAGTTTCTGATCGGTGGTGTTGTTGGACTCCTGGAGATAGGCGTAGCAGGGGTCGTTGTTGATGACCATCTCGTAGATGCGGCCCAAGCCGTAGGCGTCGCGCCGGCTGAGGCGTTCGTACTCCATGCCCCATCGCCAGTGCGGGTAGCGGGTGGGGAACCCGCCGTACGCCGCGATCTGGTTCATGATCTCGAAGGGGAGCACCTCGAAGACGACCTCGAAGAAGTCGAGCCCGTACTCGACGGCCTTGGCGCGGATCCGCTGCATGTGCTCCAGCAGCTCTGGCGAAAGGTCTGTGTGAGGTGTGGCGGGCATGGGGTGCCTCCCGGCGCGCCGGGGCGCTGCGGAGTTATCGGTTCACGGCACGCCTGTCTGTACGCGGGGTGGGGGGATTCGGATCGGGCGGTGCGTCCGGGGCTATCCCTGCACCACGCGGATGCGGCGGAGCGCGACCTTGCAGTGGGCCCGCAGGACCTCCATGCCGCCCGTGCGGAGCCAGATGTCGAGCTCGTAGCCCGCGGCGGCGTCGGCGACAACCAGCGTTGCGATCCCACCCGGGGTCACGCGCTGGACGGTGACGCCGGTGGCGACCAGGGCTGGTGCGTGCTCGGCGATGGCGGCGTCGAGCCCGCCGGAGGAGACGTGGCGCTTGGAGACCTCCTTGCGGAGTTTCTCGATGTCGCGGGTGATGCTGGTGTCAAACTCCCGCGGCTTTCGGAACTCGCGGAGCGCTCGCAGTTTCTGGGCGGGGGTGCGTCGCACGGGCGCATCCTATCTCGGGTGGGGGTGGTGCAGGCCCAGGCGAAAGGCGAGCAGGCGGGCCAGGCCCGTGCGGGGCGTGCCGGTGGGGGCCGGCTCTTGGGTGAGGCCGAGGCGGACGCCGCCGAGCACGCACCGGGCGCGGCGGAAAGAAGGTCCGGCGTGGCGCAGTGCGGCGAGGACGCCCAGGGCCATGCCGGCGAGCGCCGTGAGGCCATCGCCATGGCGTCGGCAGAGCCAGAGCCAGTTTCGCGTGGCGAGGCGGAGCCATCGCTCGCTCTTGCATCGGGCGGCGGGGCTGTCGTGCCAGACGATCCAGGCGGGGTCGAACGCGACGCCCCGGCCGGCGGCGAGGATCCGCAGCGCGAGGTCGGTGTCGTTGCGGTACAGGAAGAAGGAGGGTTCGTAGCCCCCCAGGGCTCGCCACACGTCGGCGCGAATGAGATTGCCGCAGCCCAAGAGCGGGAAGGCCTGGGGTTCCGGGCCGTGGCGCCACTCGGCGTGATGGGTGGCCGGGTGAACAGGGAGCAGGGCAACGGCGCCGAGGGTTGGGTGTGCGGCGAGCGCCTGTTGGGCGGCCCGGAGCGAGGGGCCGTCGGGCCAGGAATCGTCGTCGAGGATGAGGAGTGTGCCTCCGCGGGAGGCGGCGGCGGCGAGGTTGTAGGCCTCGACGCCCACGTTCTCGCTCAGTTCAAGCAGGGCGGCCCGGGGGAACTCCGCGCGAACCATGGCCGGAGAGCCGTCGGCGGAGGCGTTGTCCGCGACAATGACCTCGCCGGTGTCGAAGAGGCCGAGGGCTGCGAGTTCGCGCAGCGTCCTCGCGAGCGCGTCGCGTCGGTTGTGGCTGACGACGATCGCGGAGAGCACGGCCTAGGCCACCGGCTCTGGGGTGCGCGGGGCGCGCTCTGTGGGGGCCGGCGTCGGATTCCACGCGGGCGCAGGGGGCAGGGGCATGACGTGCGGCCCGCGCAGGCCGACCTGTGCGGCGAGCCTGAGGCCCCGGAGCAGGACGCCCACGCCGTGCCTGAACGTGGGCCAGAAGTCGATTTTGCGGATGATCAGGCCCTCGCTGGTGACCTGGATGAGCGTCTTGGCGCGGAACCAGTTTGTGGGCCAGCCGGTGGGCACGATGGCCACGTCCGCCGAGCCGCCCGAGATCAGCCGCCCGATGGCGCCGAACATGTCGGAGAAGGGTTGGGCTTCGAGGTTGCGGCGTCGCCACAGGCGGCGATCGGCGGGCCACGCGACGTCCATCGCGGCGAGGTGCCTGCGGAACGGTTCCAGACCGGGAATCTGCGACTTGAGAAGCGGGTGGACGTAGAGAGTGCCGGGGCGTCCGGCGGCCCGGGCCTCGGCCCGCTCGGCCTCGACGATGGCGCCAAGTTCCTTGAAGGGCCTGAACCCGACGGGCTTCACGACGTTCTTGGGCTCGACATCAACGAAGCGCCGGTCGCGGGCGTCGGCGAGGCCTCTGAGATGGAGTTCGGCGAGTTCTGGGAGGCCCATCATGGCCTGGCCCACGGCGCGGGGAACTTCGAGCATGGCGCGCCGGAAGCGCTTCCAGTTGCCCATCTTCATGACGTCCATGTGGCCGAAGCAGTTGCGGGCGATGTAGTAGCGGGCCCAGGTGACGTATCGCCGGTTGCCCGGGGGGTGAAAGGCCCGGGAGCGGGGCACGCCGGCGCACTTCAGGCCCGTGCGCCGGGTCATCTGAATGCACCAGTCCACGTCGTCGTAGTAGATGAAGTTCTCGGGGAAGAGGCCGGTCTGCTCGATGGCTTCGCGGCGGATGAGCGCGCTGCACGCGGCGAGGTAGCGGGCTTTGACAAGGAAGCGGCGGTCGAGGTCGCCGCCCCCGGCGGGCCAGACTCGCCCGTTCCAGGGGACGATGTTCCCACCGCACTCCCACATGTGCCCGGTAGAGACGTCGCACATGGCGGAGCCGACGGCACCGATCTTCGGGCGGCGCACGAGGGCGCGGACGAGGTGGTTGAGGGCCTTGCGCGAGACTCTCGCGTCGCTGTCGACCCACCAGACGAAGTCGGGCTTGCCCATCTGGCCGGTGAGGCCGCTCCCAGAGAGCACGCGGCTCATGCCGAGGTTGAAGCCGCCGGAACCCCCGGTGTTCTTCTCGGAGCGGACAAACTCCACGCGCAGTCCTGCGGGGATCTTGATCGTGGAGAGCGGCTCGGTGGAGGCGTTGTCAACGACAACGCACCAGAGTTCGATGTTCGGTGTGTGTTGGCGCGACAGGTCGACCATGAGAATCTCAAGGTCGGCGCGCCGGTTGAAGCATGGGATGACGGCGGCGATTTTCCATGGACCGCGCGGTCTGCGCGCGTGTCCATTGTGCCCCGGGTGGGGGGTAAGTGCCTCGATCCCCACGATCGCGGGCTTTCCGGGGGGTGTCGCTCCGTTCATTGGCTGCAAGTATAGCCAAAGGCTCGCGTGATCCTGACGTGAGGTGGACCAGTTCTGACTGACAGCCGCGCGCGACCTCAGAACATGGACCGAACCGGTGGAGTGGTGCGGGCGAAGAGGAGCGGTTACACTGTGACTCGCCGGGCTGCGCGCCCGAGCCGTCCGGGAGGGCGGCTGAAGCGACCCATACACACGAGGCGTGCCGCCCAAGCCCTGCCTTCGCGACGCCAGAGGAGCCCGCATGAAGCTTCGCCGCATCTCACGCGCCGTTCGGCCCTTGATCGCCCGCCTGTTTGGGGTCACCGGCACGGAGCACTCCGCATTCCAGATGTTGGAGAGCCGCCAGTTGCTCGCGGGCGGCCCGCTCCCCGCGCTCGCGGACCTGGAGAGCCCGAACAACACGGTGGTGCGACTGGAAACGAACTTCGGCGACATCGACTTTGAGCTCTTCAACGCCGACGCCCCGGTCACGGTTGCGAACTTTCTGACCTATGTGAACAGCGGGCGTTTGGACGGGACGTTCTTCCACCGTTCCGCGTTCACGAACAGCACGCCCTTTGTGCTGCAGGGTGGTGGGTTCCTGCTGGACGACACCTCGGGGGTCTCGGCCGTGTCGACCGACCCACCCATCGTCAAGGAGACCACCGGGCGTTCGAACCTGCAGCGGACGGTGGCGATGGCCCGCACCAACGACCTCAACAGCGCCACGAGCCAGTTCTTCATCAACTACAACGACAACACGTTCCTGGACACCAGCGGCGGTGGCTACGCGGTCTTTGCCCGCGTGATCCAGGGCTGGAACGTGGTCCTGAGCATTCAGAATCTGCGGAGCCTCTCGCTGACGGGCGTGGCCCCCTTCCAGGGCTCGCAGCACCAGAGCATCGCGGGCGAGGTGCCCGTGCACGCGAACTATGTGCAGAGCACGGCCCTGACCGAAGCGAACTCGGTCATCCTCATCAACGCGGAGGTCATCAAGCCCGCGGGGGTCGCGGGGTTCTTCAACCAGCGGCTGGTGATGCCCGAGGGCTTCCGCTCCGGCGCGACCACGGAGAACCTGGAACTGGTCAACCCGAACGGCGTCGCCGCGGGGTATCAGGTGATCGCCCGGTACGAGACGGGGATCCGCGACACGGTGATAGCCAGCGGCACACTGAGCGCGAACACGTCGCTGGAGATCAAGCTCTCCGACGCGCTGAACACGGCGCTCAACACCGTCCGCTCGGGCGTACCCTACGCCCTGGTGGTGGAGACGGCGCTGCCCTCGTCCGCGACCAATGTGCAGCCGATCGCGGCGTCGATCAACCGCGTGGACTTTGGCTCCGCCACGGGCGAGCCCCTGTTCAACACCGCGGGGTACAGCGACAGCGACCTGCGCACCTGGCTCTTCCCCCGCATCGAGCGGGGTGCGACCTCGCGCGAGTTCATGACCTGGGTCAACCTCTCCGACCAGACCGCGACGGTGACCGTGGAGTTTCTGACCACGGGCGGCACGGTCACGGTTTCCCGCACGCTGGAGGCCTATAGGCGTGGCGGGCTGGAGGTATTCAGCCTGACCCTGCCCACGGGCATGATGTCCGCGAAGGTCACCTCGACGCAGAACATCGTGACGTTCCTGAGCGACTGGGACCTGCCCCTGCAGCTCACGACCGCGTCGTCGTACTTCACGCCGGCGTTCGGCACGATGGGGGCGCCGATGGGCGGCGCGACCGAGGGTGTGCTGCCGGACGCCGCGGCGGAGACGGGGCTCACAAACACCTTGTCGATCTACAACCCCGGCTCGACGGTCGCGGTGGTGACGCTGAGCTTCTGGCGGGCGAGCCGCCAGCCCAGCGAGGACCCGATCACCGTTACCCGGATCATCTTCGCTGGCGGGCGCGAGGATTACGCGCTCAGCAGCGGCGCTCTGGGCATCCCCGCGGGCGAGCGGTTCAGCGTGTCGTACTCGTCGGGGTCCGCGGCGATCGGCGTGCAGTGGACCAGCGTGGACGAGACCAGCCGGGGCCTGCCCGTGGGCCAGACCCGGACCGACGGCGTATCGACGCTGCTGGCGACGCGCGTCGCGCCCCTCGCGCACTTCGGCGACGGCAACTTCGACGTGAACCGCACCGACGGCTCGATGGTTGAACGCATCTCGCTCTTCAATCCCTTTGCCGACTCCGGCTCCACCTACTCCTACACCGTCACGTACACCTTCTCCGACGGCACCGCGATCGACGCCTTCACGGGCTCGCTCTCGACCAACCAGCGCGTGGACCTGCTGACCGGTGACAGCACCAATGTCCGGAACAAGATCGGTTCCAACGCGAACTTCCGGCATTACTCGATAACGGTCCGCGGCACGGGCACGCAAGGCTCCACCACCACCAGCGCGGTGCTCGCCCAGTTCACCCGCACGGATGCGACGCAGGGCCGGTCGGTCACATCGCTCGGGTCGGTCTCCGGGTTCGGCCTTTCCGTGGGCGACAGTGTCTTCGACCCCGACACCTGAGCCGGTGGAGGCGTCCGGTGATCTCCGGGGCAGGGGGCTGGCCGGCCCCGGTTGTGCGCTCAACAATGACTGCCCGGGCCTGGCCCCGGCACCATGACGAACCAATCGCCCGATTCACCCGCGAACGGCCAGACACCACCCCCGAGGTCCGAGCCGGGGTTCTGGTGGTTTGTGCGGGCGATGCTGCGGACATGGTGGCTGGCGCTCGCGGCCCTCGCGATGGTCTGCGTCTCCGGGGTCACGCTTGGAGTGGGGCTGCTCGCGGCCCGTCCGGTGCTGCGGAGCATCCTTGGCGACCACGCGGACCTGCCCCGGTTGGCGGCGGACTTCAACGCGTGGGTGGCGGGCGCGGTCCCTTGGGCGTTGTGGCTGCGCCTGCCACAGGCGTGGATCGATCGCCTGCCGGCAGGCCCGTTCACCGCGCTCGTGTGGATCGTCTCGGGCCTGTGCCTGCTGACCGTCGTGGGGTCGGTCGCGAACTTCCTTCACGCGTACTTGTCGCTGACGGTCGTAAACCGCACGATCACGATGGCGCGGAGACAGGCGTTCCACGTGATCTTGCGGGCGCCGCTCCGGACCGTGGTCGCGGGCGGGCCGACGGACGTGATCAGCCGCATTGTCAATGACTCTTCCAAGGTCGCGGACGGCCTGAACGTGCTGACCAGCAAGGCGGTGCTGCAGGTCTTCAAGGGCATCGCGGGGCTTTGCGTCGCACTGTGGTATGACTGGCGCGTGACACTGGTGGCGCTGCTGGTGGCCCCGGTGCTCTATCACGTGATCCGCAAGCTCGGCAAACGCATCAAGCGGCACAGCGGCGCGGCGCTGGAGAGCCAGGCGGGGCTCTATCACGCGGCGGCGGAGTCGTTGCAGGGCCTGCGCGTCGTCAAGGTCCACACCACCGAGCTCTACGAGGGCGGGCGGTTCCACCGCATCAACAAGAAGATGCTGCGAGAGCTCAACCGCGTGCGGACGGCGAGGGCGCTGGCCAGCCCGCTCACCGAGATGCTCTCGATCTTCCTGCTCTGCGGGCTCGTGCTCGCCGCGGCGAATGCGATCGTGAAGCAGAGCATCGACCCGGGTGATTTCATCATGGCCATCGGCTCGCTCGCGGTCGCGGGCGCGTCCCTCAAGCCCCTCACGGGCATCATCAACGACATTCAGTCCGCGATGCCCGCGGCGGACCGGTTGCGGCAGATCATGCTCTCTCCCCAGGAGCCGGGTCACAGGCCGGGTCTCGCTCGTCTTCCGAGGCACGCGCGGTCCATCGAGTTCCGGGACGTCGGCCTGACGTATACCGGTGCCGCGACCCCAGCGCTGCGGGGTGTCTCGCTGCGGATCCCCCACGGGCTACGCGTGGCGTTTGTCGGCCCCAACGGCTGCGGGAAGACGACGCTGCTGTCTCTGGTTCCCCGGCTCTTTGACCCGGACACCGGCGCGGTGCTCATTGACGGCACGGACCTGCGCGAGGTCTCCGTGCGGTCGCTCCGCCAGCAGATTGGCGTTGTGACACAGGACACGGTGCTGTTCAGGGCCACGATCCGCGAGAACATCGCGTATGGCTGCGGCTGGGCGACGCAGGAGGACATCGAAGCCGCGGCGACCGCCGCCCGTGCGCACGACTTCATCCGGCACCTGCCTCAGGGCTATGGCACGCCTGTCGCCGAGCAGGGACAGAGCCTGTCGGGCGGCCAGCGTCAGCGGATCGCGATCGCGAGGGCGATCCTGCGCAACCCGGCGATCCTGATCCTGGATGAGGCGACGAGCATGATCGACAGCGAGAGCGAGGCACAGATCGCCGAGGCGATTGCGGAGTTCAGCGCAAGCCGCACATGCCTGGTGGTGGCGCACCGCATGGCGACGGTGCTGGGGTGTGATTCCATTGTGGTGATGGACGCGGGGCAGATCATCGACCAGGGCACGCACGACCAGTTGCTCGCCCGTTGCGAGCTGTACAGGCAGCTCGCACGGCGACAACTACTGCCCGCGGAGACCACCTGATGCACCGCCTTGGCGCCGACCCATCGATGATGTCGCCGGAGGACTTCCTCTGCGACTTCTGCATGCATCACTGGACGCCGGAGCGCCCCATGGTTGAAGGGCACCGGGGCAGCCTGATCTGCGGCCAGTGCCTCACAGTCGCGTACGCCGCGGTGCACGTGCTGGGGACGGGGGAGCCATCTCCCGAGGGTGAAACCTGTCTGCTGTGCCTCTCGCACAAGGATGGTCCCCACTGGCGCAGCGAGGCGGTGGAGAGCAGGCCCCGGGTCTGCGCCGATTGCCTGAACCAGGCGGCTCGCCATCTGGAGAAGGACCGGGACAGCGACTGGAAGCGGCCGGCCTAGCGCGAGCCCGCCGCGAACCACGCGAGCAGGCTGCGCCATTCCGCGTAGCGATACGGAATCGAGTGGTGGTCGTGCAGCTTGCGGAACTGGTCGACGACGCGCTCGCTGAGGTCCTGCTGCCAGCCTTTGGCCTCCTGATCGCAGAAGTAGATGCGGCAGCCGGAGGGCTTGATGGTGTGCACCGAGCATTGCTCGCGGACGAGAAACGGGCAGTCGCCCCGCTCGATCGCACGCGAGACGTCGTCCGGAGTCAGGGTGTGTCCCGCCGCGAGACGGGTGACGGCGTACGCCGTCTCGAGGCCGGTGGTGTAGAGCAGGTGGCCGTAGTCGCGGAAGTGGCAGCAGCGTCCGGAGCCGACGCAGACGGGTTGGTGGGCGGCGACCTGATCCGCGACGATCTGGTAGATAGCCTCGATCTGGGCCGCGATGTCGGGCGTGCGCGAGGCCCGAAGCCAGGCGTCAACGAGCGCGCCGGGTTCGTCCTGGCGGGCCCCTGGGTGGCGCTCAGACATCGACCTCGTCCCTGAGCACGCGCACCTGCTGGAGCGGGATGGGCGGCCCCTTGCCCATGCCCGGGCAGCCGGCACGGGCGCGGCGCCAGGTGTCCTCGCTCGCGAGGATGCTGGGCCAGAAGGGCCACGTGCGGCATTGGGCGGGCCGGGCCCGGTACACGCGGCAGAGCGCCCGGCCCGGGGTGCTGGTGCGATCAAGGAACACACAGTCGTGCCCGCGGGCGGTCTGAACGTCGCGCAGCGACCGGCCTCGCGAGGTGAGGTGTGTGTAACGGAAGACGAACTCCCCTCGCTCGAGACCGGTCGCGAGCGCCATCGCGTCGACTTCGGTGTCGCTGACGACGACGTATCCCTCCGGGCCGGAACAGCATGAGCCGCACATCGTGCAGCGGAACCGCATCTGGTCGGCCCCGGCGGGGGACTCCCACCATTCGGGCGCGGGGTTGCGGCTGGTCATGGGACGGCCTCGCAGAGCGAGAGCACGTGCGCGGATCGCCTTGCGGACTCTGTGAGCAGGGCTTTGGCCTGTTCGATAGCCGCGGCGCCCTCGTCGCCCGCTCCGCTCGCGTTGACGGCGATGTTCCACCATGAGGCCTGGGCGGCGGCGTCGGCGAGGATCGCGGCGATCGCCAGGTCGCTCCGCAGGTGCCGGTTGGTGGTGGCGGCGAGGCCCTCGAAGCGTCGCAGGAGGTCGACGCACGCCGCCACGACGGCGAGGGGAACTTGCACGCTGGCGGCGACCGCCGCGGGGAGCGAGGCCCGGCGCGGGTCGTCCTCCGGCAGCCGCATGAGTTCGTTGAGCATGCCGTAGGCCTGCGCGTCTTCTTCGGCAAGGCGCATCAAGAGGTCGCCGGCGTTTCGGAGCACGCGGTCGGCGTCGGTGAGCGCGGGCTCGTGTGCGGCGAAGGTTCTCTTGCCCCGCGTGTAGGAGACAACCATTCTGGCCAGAGCCGCGCCGAGAGCTCCGACGACAGAGGCAACGGCTCCTCCCCCCGGGGTGGGGGTTTTTTCGCCGACCAGTTGCAGAAAGTCGGCGATGGTGAGCCGCGAAAAGCCGTCGGGCATGCCAGTTTCCTCCGGGGGCGTAGACTGGCAACTCTACGCCCCGCCATGCCCACCCTCACGGTGCGATCTCCGCTCCCTGTTCCTCGCGAAGAGGCGTACGCGTGGCACACGCGGCCCGGCGCGTTCGAGCGTCTGGTTCCCCCCTGGGTGCGAGTGCGCATCGCAGACCCGGGCGCGGGTGTGGCCGAAGGGTCACAACTGGTCTTTGATGTGAGACGCGGGCCGCTGAAAGTCCGCTGGGTCGCGCACCACTTCGATGTGAGGCCGGGGATCGGCTTCTCAGACTCACAGGTTCGCGGGCCGATGCGCCGTTGGACGCACGTGCACACGCTGGAGGGCGAGGGCCCGACCTGCCACATGGTGGACGAGGTTCGGTTTGAGCCTCCCCTTGGTGCGGTCGGCGGGGTGCTTGTGGGGGGCGCTCTCCGGGCGGAGCTGGATCGCGTGTTCCGGTTCCGGCACGCACGGTTGCTCGCGGACCTGCGGCGGCTGCGCGTGTTTGACTCGCTGCGGAAGTCCACGCGTCCGCTGCGGATCGCGATCTCCGGCTCTTCGGGGTTTCTTGGGGCCACGCTCCACGCGGTGCTGTCTACGGGCGGACATTCGGTTGTGAGGCTGGTGAGGCACCGCTCGGACGAGCCCCGGGGGGTGCTGATCGCGCCCGGTGCCGGTTCACGGGGTGGACAGATCGATCCCGAGCCGCTCGAGGGGCTGGATGTTGTGGTGCACCTCGCCGGGGAGCCGGTCTCTGGTGGGCGATGGACAAAGGAGCGGATGGTCCGCGTGCGCGAAAGCCGGGTGGAGAGCACAAGGCTGCTGGCGCTCGCGGTGTCGCAGCTCCGCAAGCCGCCGGGGGCGTTCGTCGTGGCGTCCGGAGTGGGGTATTACGGCGATCGCGGGGACGAGCTGCTGGCCGAGGACGCGGGCGTGGGCAGCGGGTACTTCGCGGAGCTCACGCGGGACTGGGAAGCCGCGGCGGAGCCCGCGAGGCTCGCCGGGGTGCGCACCGCGCACCTTCGCTTCGGCGTGGTACTCGGGGCCACCGGGGGCCTGCTGCGGATGCTGCGGCCATGGCACGCGCTTGGTCTGGGGATGATCGCGGGTCCCGGGTCGCAGTGGTGGTCGTGGATCGGGCTGGACGATGCGATCTCGGCGCTGCTGCACGCGATGGCGGATGACTCGCTCTCGGGGCCGGTGAACGTCGTGTCTCCCCACGCGGTGACCGCGCAGGAGTTCTGTGCCACACTGGCTCAGGTGCTCGACAGGCCCGTGCTCGCCCGGGCGCCGGCGTGGCTGATCCGACTCGCGGCGGGCGGCGCGGCGGACTGGGCGCTCTCCAGTGTGCGCACCTCTCCCACGGCGCTGCGCACGGGGGGCTTTGAGTGGAAAACGCCAACGCTGGACGCGGCGCTGCGCTGGGAGCTTGGCCTTTGTGGTGATGACGGAGCGGCGATCGTTTCCTGGGCTCGCTGACTGGGGAGTGGCTCTCCCCCGCCGCGGGTCCTCCGAGATTCCCGTGCTCTGGACGTTGACAAGGTGGGGACGGCCCGGTACGTTCCACCCCGCCGGGCGTTGCCCGTGCGGGGTGGTCGGGTGTGTGTCTGGGTGGAGAGTGTCTGACACGGGGCGAGGGCCCTCACGGCGGTGGCTTCCATGATCGACCCTGATCGCCAGATCTGGGACGCAATGCTCGGCTATCTCCGGGCAACTCACCCGGCGGTATGCAGGCAGTGGTTCGAAGAGCTCGCGCCGCTGGGCATCGCGGGCGGCGCGCTGCAACTGCGCACGCTCTCTGACCTTCATCGCGATTATCTGAGGAGGCAGTGCGGGGACGTCTTCAACGACGCGGCGCGCACCGTTTCCGGCCGGTTGCTCTCCGTTCGGTTCCTGGGGCCAGACGACCAGGCGACTCCCCCGACGCCGGCCCCGGCGGGCAAGCGCGCGACCGAGCCTCACCGCGCGGTCTCACAGGTGGAGCCCAAGCCCCCGATGCCGGAGGCCGAGCGCCCGGCGCGTGTGGTAATCAGCCGTTCGGACCACTCGCGGTATGAATCGTTGGTCATCAACCCGGATTACGCGTTCGAGAACTTCGTGGTGGGACCCGGGAATCGGCTTGCACACGCGGCGGCTCAGGCAGTGAGCGCCAACCCGGGTCGCGCCTACAACCCGTTTTTCGTGCACGGGGGCGTGGGGCTGGGCAAGACGCACCTGCTGCAGGCGATGTGCCTGCGGATCGTGGAGAGCAACCCGCGCGCGTCGATCCACTACACCTCGTGCGAGGGGTTTGTCACGCACTACTTCGAGAGCGTGCAGTCCGGCGAACTCTCCGACTTCCGGCACCGCTTCCGCGACGTGGACGTGCTGGTGATCGACGACATTCACTTCCTGGCCAAGCGCGACCGCTCGCAGGAAGAGTTCTTTCACACCTTCAACAGCCTGTTTCAGTCGAACAAGCAGATCATTCTGTCGTCGGACGCCCCGCCCGAGGACATTCCGGACTTGGAGGAGCGCCTGGTCAGCCGCTTCAAGTGGGGGCTGGTGGCGAAGGTCGAGGCGCCGGACTATGAGACGCGCATCCAGATCCTGAAGACCAAGGCCCGCCTGCGCGGGCTGCAGATGCCCGACGACGTGGCGGAGTACATCGCCGAGAGGCTGGCCAGCAACATCCGGGAGCTGGAGGGTGCGGTCGTCAAGCTGCAGATCCACTCGACGGTGGAGAAGCGGCCCATCGATCTTTCGCTTGCAAAGGCGGCGATGGGCGACGAGCCCCGCGTGCCCGCGGGCGAGCCCACCATCCAGTGCATCATCGACGTGGTCACGGACTACTACGCGATCCGGCTTGCCGACCTGCAGAGCAAGCACAGGCAGCGCAGCATCGCACTGCCCAGACAGGTGTGCATGTTCCTCGCCAGACGCTGCACGCGTCACAGCCTCGAAGAGATCGGCGGGTTCTTCGGCGGGCGCGACCACACAACCGTCATGCACGCCATCCGGTCGGTCGAAGTTCGCTGCAAGGATGCGCCGGAGTTTGATTCCACCGTCCGCTCGCTCGAGGATCGCATTCGCACGGCACGGGGCACTGCCTGACCCCAACGGGTGGGGGTTTGTTCCTGCTTCCCCCCACCGCTGGAAGCGACAGTTTGAGTGTGCACGGGTTGTGGGTTTCGTGGCTGTTTCGCGCTCTTGGGAATGGTCGCTGGGGTCGCCGGGGAGCGACCCGGGGCACCCCGACCCGGGCAGGTGCACTCAGCCGTGCGCCGCCGTGCGCCAACCGCCAGTTTGTTGGTGTGCCCGGTTGGTCCAATCGCCTGTTTCACAGGCGCTTGCGTTGCGACTCCCCGGTTTCCCACAATGCGCCAGGGCTAATTACTACGACTACTAATTCTCTATCTCATAGTCAATACCAAGGCAGCCCTTTCCCGGGTCTGTGGGCCCGGGAACGCTGGGCCATGCGGTCCGGCCTCGCCAATGTGGAGAATCATCGTTGGCAGGCGGGGCACCAGACGGTCGTGCGTTGGGCGAGGAGGCCGCTGGAGAGGGACGAGCCGCAGGTCGGGCAAGGCAGGCCTGCCCTGCCGTAGACGCTGTGGCGGGCCTGATAGCGGCCGGCGTTGCCCTCCCCGTCGCGGTAGTCGCGGAGGGTGGACCCACCAGCGGCCACGGCCTGGGCGAGGACGGTTCGGACGGCGCAGGCCAGCGTGTCCCAGGCGTCGGCAGCGAGTGAGCAGCAGGGTGTTCGCGGCGAGAACCGAGCGAGAAAGAGCGCCTCGTCGGCGTAGATGTTTCCGACGCCGGCGAGCGCGTGCTGGTCGAGCAGCGCGGCTTTGACGGGACGGCGCGAGCGCCCGAGCGCCCGCCGCAGGTCTGTACCGGAGATGGAGAGCGCGTCGGGGCCGAGGGCGGCCCAGTGGGAGGGGAGCGAGGAGTCGCGGAGCGAGGTCAGCCCGCCGAAGCGGCGCGGGTCGGCGAACCAGAGATGGCCACGCCCAGGGCCAAGAGTCCACACGCAGTGCACGTGGTGTGATGGGTCGCAGGCCGGGGCCTCGGGGGACCAGCGGAGCACGCCGCTCATGCCGAGCTGCACGATGCACGCGCGGCGGTCGTGCGTGAGCAAAGCGAGCTGCTTGCCGTGGCGGCGTAGGAGCGTGATTTGGCCGCCGACGAGGAGCTGGCGGCCCCTGTTTGTGCGGGGCTCACCGGGCGGGGCCGAGAGAACATCGGGGCGGCGGAGCGACGCACCGGACACCCGGGCGCCCAGGAGCCGGGGCTCGAGGGTTCGCCGGATGGACTCGACCTCCGGCAGTTCGGGCATGGGGTCAGGCCTTTCCGCGCGTGCGCAGCGAAGAGAAGAACGCCCGGAGCAGTGCTGTCGAACGCGGGGCCATGAGGCCCGGGATGGGAGTCACGCGGTGGTTGAGGCGAGCGTCTTCGGTGATGCGGTAGAGGCTGGCGGCGGCGCCGGCCTTGGGGTCTGTGGCGCCAAAGACCAGCCTCCCGATGCGCGCGTTCACGATGAGGCCCGCGCACATGACGCAGGGCTCGAGGGTCACGGCGAGCGAGTAGTCATTCAGCCGCCAGTCGCCAATACGGAGGCAGGCCTGGCGAATGGCGAGGAGTTCGGCGTGGGCGGCAGGGTCGTGATCGGTTTCGCGGCGGTTGAAGCCCTCTCCGAGCACCCCGCCTGTGGAGGAGTGATACACGACGGCACCGACGGGAACCTCGCCGAGGGAGGCGGCCTGCGCCGCCAGGGAGAGCGCGCGGGCCATCATGGCGTCGTCGAAGGGTCCGGGCTGTTGCTGCGTCGGGGAGGGCGGCGCGGGCGGGGCCCCGCGGCGTGCGTGCGCGAGCCAGAGCAGCCGGCGGCTCAACCCTCACCCTCGGTCGCGTCTGGGTCTGTGGCGCCGCGAACGCGGGCGGCGGGGAACACCTTGAGCAGCACGCCGCCGAGCTCGTAGAGCGCGATGAGCGGGAGCCACATGAGGACGAGCGAGGTGGGATCACCGGGGGAGATGAACGCGGCGATGACGAGGCAGCCCAGCACCGCGTGCCGGCGGAACTTGTGGAGGAACGCGTTGTCGATGAGCCCGACCCAGCCCAGCAGCAGCACGACAACAGGCGCCTGGAAGATTGCGGCGAACGCGAGGGTGAGAGTAAAGAGCAGCGAGACGTACTTCTCGATGCTGAACTGCTGGAAGATGACCGTGTCCTTGCGCAGAGGCTGGGAGAGCACGGACACGGCACCCTCGTTGACCTCCGTGCACACGCGCCACTCATGGAGTGAAGAGTTGACCCAGGCCATGCCGGGGCGGAGCACCTCGAGGGGCGGATCACGGTCCAGGACGGTGACGGTGCTGAGCGAGACACCCTCCGCGAGCGGGGCGACGGCGGGCGGGGCCGCGCCGATGTCCGCGCCGAACCCCACGAGCCACGTGAGCATGATGGGAAGGATGACGAGGTAGAGGAAGCAGACCGAGGCGGCAGTGAGCAGGGCCGAGAGGGGAAGCAGGAAGTACACGTACCGCCGCTCGTGCTTGTAGAGCCCGGGCGCAACGAACCGCCACAACTGGTAGAGCACCCAGGGGGTGCCGATGATGATGGCCGCGATGGTGGAAACCTTCAGGTACGCGCCGAGCACTTCGAGCGGACCCAGGGCGGTCATGGTGTCGGGCTGACCCGCCTCGCGCAGCGCCCGACGGGCTGGCTCGATGAGATAGGTCATCAAGGGCTTGCCGAAGGCGAGCGCGATGCAGAAAATCGGTGCCAAACCGACGAGCGACCACAGCACTCGGCGACGGAGGTCCTCGAGGTGGTCTCCGAGCGGCATGTGGGTCGATTCGGTGTTTCTTAGGGCCATAGGGGGTGCTCTGGGCGAAGAGCATAGAACCCCTGCGGCGTATTCCGAAATCAGGGGTGGGGATTCTGCCTGGGTTGACGGAAAGCGGTCGAGGGTGCATCGGGGGTGGGTGACGGAGACACGCGTGCGTCAAGACGGCGGCACAACCCCCGAGGGCTCCGGAGATTCCACGCTGCCCGCGGGGCCGTGGTCCCTCGATCAGGCGGCGTCCGAACTTGAAACGCGGGGGGCGGTCGCCGGGGATCAGGAAGCACTGAAGGAACTCTGGCGGCGTCATCGGCGGTGGGTGGCGGCGATCCTGCTGGCGCACAAGCCCCGCTGGGTGGATCTGGACGACCTGCTGCAGGAGGTTGCGGTTGCGGTGGTTCGAAAAATCGGCGAGCTGCGGGACCCAAAGTCCGTAAGGCCCTGGCTGCGGACGGTGGCGATCAACGCCGCCCACGCCGCAGGCCGGAGCGGAGCGAGGCGTTCGCGCGACGTGTCTCTGGCGGGGGAAGATCACGGAGAGGCCGCGCGGCCCCGGCGGTCAAACGCGGAGCCATCGGGGCTTGACGAAGGGCGGCGGCTGCTGGAGTTGTCGACCCAACTGCCGGACGGGTACCGCGAGCCGCTGCTGCTGAAGGCGGTGCAGAACCTGAGTTATCGGGAGATTGGGAACATTTTGGGGTTGCCCGAGACGACGATCGAGACGCGGATCGCCCGCGGGCGGCGGATGCTCCGAGAACTGGCACAGCAGGCACAGGTGGAGGCGGCGGATTGATGACGGGGCCGGCGTGTCGGCGCATCTGAGCGAGTGGAAAGGAAACGTACCCGTGGCCGAGACCGAACTTGACATTCTGATCACACGAGCGATCGACGGCCGCGCGTCCGCGACGGACTGGGCGGAGATCGAGCGGCTTGGGGATCGCGACCCGGGGGTGTGGCGCGAGCTCGCGACCGCCCAGCGGGATGAGGCGTCCCTCAGGCGGGCGGTGTCTCTGAGCCTGGCCCGGGTGGACAGTGTGGAACTCGCCGACGCGGTGCACGCCCACGAGGTGACACACGCGGCGCACACGATGAGCCGCCGAACCCGCGCGGTGGCGACGTGGGCGGGATGGGCGGCGGCGGCGGTGGTGGGGATCGCCTTTTTCACCCAACAGCCCCGGGAGAACGGCGCGGACCGGAGCCTGAACCCGGCGATCGCCGGTGTCGGCGCCCCGCAGGGGCAGATCGAGAGCGCGGCGGACATGCTCGCGCGGTATCTCGACCAAGGCCGCCAGGAGGGCAAGGTCATCCAGGAAGTGCCCGAGAAGTGGCTTCTGAGCGCCGAGCCCACGGGCGACGGGTCGAGGCAGCAGGTCATTTATCTGCGGCTCATCATGGAGCGGGCCGAGGTGCCGGAGTTTTACACCTTCTCGCAGGATGAGTGGGGCAACCCCGCGCCGGCGAGGATTCAGATTCAGACGCCGCAGTCTCAACCGGCGGGGCGCCCGGCAACAAGGCCGGTTCGGCCGCCGGTCTAGGGGCAGACAGGCCCGGGGTGACGGCGCCGGAGCGCCGCGGGCGAGTGCAACGACGACGGAGGTATTCCGAAGGACAAGGTTTGGAGGTATCGCCAATGAAGCACGTCACACACATCGCCGCCACGGCTCTGTTCCTGCTCGCCGGTGCGGCACACGCGCAGAATGAGAGGCTCGAGGGCGACCTGAAGCAGCCCTTGGTCGTGACCCGGGGAGGGCCCTCGGTCAAGATGATCGAGAACAACGGCGGGGACGAGTGGGTTCTTGAGATCACCAACGGCGAGATCACGGCGAAGCACAACGGCAAGGCCGTGCCCGCCGAACGCATTCGCAAGGGTGATGGCAAGGTGGAGATCCTCGACGGCGATGGCAAGGTTGAGAAGACCTTTGAGATCGACACTACGGGCGGCGCGATGACGCTCGGTCGCAACCTGGGCCGCGGCCGGACTCGCGTGCTGAACGCCCCGCAGGCGTGGGCGCCGGCGGCCCCGATGGTGGCGCAGGTCGAGCCCCCCAAGGTGATGGTCGGCATCCGCATGGATGAAGAGGACGGCCGCGTGATCATCGCGGACGTGATCGAGGACACCCCCGCCGCGAAGGCGGGCATGCGGGCGGGCGACCTGCTGGTCTCGGTCTCCGGCGTGGAGATCAAGGCCACGACCGACGTTCGCGACGCGCTCAAGGACAAGAACCCGGGCGATGAGATCGAGGTCGGGGTCGAGCGTGAGGGCAAGGCCGAGACTCTCCGCGTGACGCTGGCTGCGTACAACCTGCCCCAGATCGAAGTGGCGCCGCAGGCAAGGGCCTGGGGCTGGTCGCAGGACGACGAGGACCGGTGGGTTGAGACCGCCAAGAAGCACGTCGAAGAGGCCATCGAGACGATCAAGAAGAGCGACGCGCTCAACAGCGACAAAATGAAGGTCGCGGTCGAGAAGTCCATGCGGGAGGCGCTCAAGGCCCTCGACGAAGCCGGCAAGGGCGCCGAACAGTTCATGCACACCTTCCGCGCCCGGCCCGGCGTCGGCGGCGGGGACGACGTGGTCGTCTTCGGCCCGGAGGGGGCGGACCAGCGCTTCTTCCTCCACGGGATGGGCGGAATGGGTGGGGACGACGCCGCCCGCAAGCTCGACCGCCTCTCCGAGCAGTTAGACAAAATGAACGAGCGGCTCGACCAGCTCCAGAAGCGGCTCGAGCAGCTCGACAAGGGGCGCTGAAGCGCCCCGCAAAGCGTCTCCGTTCGGGACGGGCCGCGCTACCACCCCTGGCGCGGCCTGCTCCCTTTTTTGCGGCCGGCGATTCCGCTTGCAATCCGGCCGGGTTGAAGCGACGATGGGAGCATGGATTTTTCCTTCTCATTCAAGAAGAAGCCTCAGGGCCAGCCCGGCCAACCCGCCCCAAAGGTGAACCCCGCCCAGGAGCAGTTTGACCAACTCCGGGGCTGCGGTATCAACCTGCGGAGCAAGGCAACGCTCGATGCGCTCACCAAGGGCACAGATCTCGGCGCGTTCGAGCAGGCGCCGTTTGTTCAACTGCTGGTCCTGCTCGGCGGGATGCAGGAGAGCGGCGAGCCCTGGAGTGATGAGGTGTGGCTGTGGCCCGCGGGCGCCGTGACGCAGACGGGCGTGCTCGCGTGGTGCGTCGAGCAACTCATGAGGCTTACGCGCGGCGCCCTGCCGCTGGAGGGCGTGCAGGACGCGATGGAGGGCGACGCGCTGTCGCTCACCTTCACGCTCGACGGCGAGCAGGTGCAGTGGGACGTGGCGTGCGAGAACGGCGAGCCCGACCCGGCGGTGATCGCCGCGCTCGCGGGCTTTGCGGCGGAGCGGGGAGACAGCGCCCGGCTTGCGTTCTGCGACGTGGAGGGTGCGGGCCGGCTGCTGGTTTTCATGACCGAGCCGGACGTCGGCGAACTCGCGGAAACGACGGGTCTCGACTGGGCGTGGGTGGAGTAGGGCACGGGGCGAGGCGGCGCTGCGCTCACGGCCGAACGGAGATGTCGTGGGCGGGAGGCCGCGTGTCGGCCGCGTGCGCGAGCAGCCGAGCGAGGAGCCATCGACCCGCCGGGCCTGTGTGGTCGAGCGTCGTGATGACCAGCACGCCCGCGCCGAAGCGGGCGGTGCACACCGCGTCGTGCAGCTTTGGCACCCCGGCGTCGTGCGTGTAGACATATCGCACGATCGGCTCGACGTGCGGCGCGATCCCGAGGTCCTGGGAGGGGATCGCGCGGACGGTCCTTCGGGTGAGGTCCAGCGGCAGCAGCACGCGGATCGCTTGAGCCTCGCCCGCGCGGATGGGGCCGCCTTCGATGATGAGCGGCACAAGGCCCCAGAGGTTGATGAACCGGCTGCTCAGTGGAGGTGTGTGCCGGGACGCGAACAGCACGCAGCGGCCGCCCGCGCTGATCCACGACGCGAGCGCGGGCGTGAACGCGGCGGCGAGCGCGACCCGTGTGCCCGCAGCCGGCGGCTCGTCCGCGGAGAACTCCGAGGCACCGCGCCAAGCTGGTTCGTGGCGCTCCAGCGGCTTCCACGAGCGGCACGGAAGCCCCCACCCGCTGGAGTACGACGCCTCTTCAAACTCAGGACCCGCCGTGACGGGCGGCAGATCACGCTGCACCGCGACGCCCTCGCACCGCACCAGCGGCGGGAGGGACACGCACGACCAGCGGTTGGAATCCACGCCAACGGCGTGCGCCTCCAGGGTGAACACGCGGGGCGAGTCTTCCGCACGCGGCGTGCGAAACGTGACGGCAACGGCGGCGACCGCGCCCGATCCGGCGGAAAAGGGAACCTCGTCGGCGGGCGAGCCGTCGATGTTGAAGTGGGCCAGCAGGCCGGCGGCGTCCGGGGTGAAGTTTGAGAGCGCGAGCCGGGCGGACACATCTTCGTCGCTGTGGAACGCGCGGGTGTGGTCGGGCGTGAGGAGCAGGAACGCGCGGTCCGCGATGGACGGGCGGAAGTCCTGTGGGGCGAAGCGCAGGCGGTCCGCGTCGTCCATGAGGCCCAGGCGGCAGATGGGCACATCACGGATGCTGTTGGTCACAAACCCGGCGTTGCGGGCGCGGGTGCGGAGCAACTCGATCTGGAAGCGGCGGTGCTCCTGCCCCCACGCCGCGGCGTCCGCCCGAAACCGCGTCAGTGTGTCCGCGCCCCAGCGGGCCTCGATCTCTCGCTCCAGGGCCTCGCACTCGGCGAGCCCGCGCGTGAGGAACCAGGGCGCGTTCCCCGGGAACGCGGCGCGGAGGGCCGCAATGTCCGGCCAGGCGTTGGAGATGATGGTCTCTCCCATGACAAAGGGCTTTTCGGGCAGTTCGTCGATGCGGGCCTGCATGTCATCCACGAAGCGCACCCAGCGGCCGTGGCTGTCGTAGACGTGGTCGTCGTACAGGTCCGTCTGCTCCGGGGGCGTCCATTCGAGAAAGCCGGTCTGGATCTGCCTCAGCGTGCGGGGGAGCACCTTGCCCGAGGCTCCCCACCACCAGCGGGCGAGGTCCGCGTCGAAGGCCTCGTGCTCGCAGGTGGCGCTGACGATGACGACGCTCGTGTGCCGCCGATCGCGCCGGAAGAACCGCTCGAACATGCGGCGGTACTCGGGCATGGCGTCGGGGGTCATGCGGCTCTTCCAGACCGGGTGCTCCTGCCACACGAGCATTCCTGTTTCATCCGCGATGTCGAAGAAGTGCTCCGGTGGGTAGTACATGCAGAGGCAGACGAGGTTGAAGCCCATGGCGCGGAGCGCCTCGAACTCCCGGCGGATCTCGTCCCTGGTCTGCGCGGGAGAGATGTGGCGGGGCTCGTGACCCCAGTAGAGCACGCCCCGTATGAAGAGCGGGCTGTCGTTGAGCAGGACGTGGGAGTTGCCCGGGCCGTCCGGGGCGCCGGTGCGGATGCTCCGGAACCCGAATCGGAGCGTGTGCTGCTCTGGCCCCCCACCACTGGCGAGTTCGAGATCGACGCGATAGAGCGCCGGGTCGAGGGGCGACCACAGGCGGGGGGTGGCCACGGCGCAATCGCCGAAGAAAGCGCCGCCAGCCCCCGGAGCCAGAGGCAGGGTCGCGAGAGCGTTGCCGCCGGGGTCGCTGAGCGTCGCGGTGATGGACACGTCGCCCCAGCCTTCGACCTCGGCGGTGACGCGCACCGCGCCCGTGGCGGCGTCCGCATCGACAAACAGGCCGCCCGGGCTGAGGGTCACGTCGCCGGCGTCTCGGAGCGACACGGCACCCCACAACCCGGCGTGCTGGAGGCTGAGCACGTCGTGAAAGCCCTTGGTGACGTGGCCGTTCTCGACCACGACCCCCTTGGCGGGTCGCGGGGCGTGGACCTGATCGACGCGGACGACGAGGCCGGGCGGGGTGTCCGCCGCGAGCAGCGCGTCGGTGATGTCGAACTCGAAGGGGGCGTAGTCGCCCAGGCTGCGGCCGACGGGCACGCCGCCGACCCAGGCCTGCGTGTCGGTCGCGGCGGCCTCGAAGCACAGCCGCACGCGGCGGCCTGCGCCTGCCCAGGCGAGCGCCTTTGCGGGGAGTTCGCGGCGGTACCACGCCACGCCCCCGGCGTCGGGGCCGAGCACGCTCTGCCAGGCGGAGGGCACGGCGATGTCCTTCCAGCCGTCCGCGGGGGGCGTCTGCCACCAGCGGCCGGTGGTGCCCTGGGAGAGCGGGTCGTGGCGGAGTTGCCAGGTGCCGGTGAGGTCGAGGCGGGGCATGCGGTCAGGCTAGCAGAGCGGTCCGACGGCTGCGGAGACAAGAGCGGGCGCGCGTCGAGTAGAATCCCGGCATGCACGACCCGCGCGTTACGGAACTCATGCCGCAGATGCACGCACTTCGCCAGCAGGTGGAGAACATGGAGCGGGGCCTGCTGAGCATGCAACGCAAGGTGCATGCGCTGGACGCGCACCATCGGCTTACGCTCGCGGGGCGGGCCCCCCGCTATCCGGTGGAGTTCCGCAGCGAGTACGGCGAGGATGTGTGGCTCTGGGAACTCTTTGACGGGCAGGCGGACGGCTTCTTTGTCGAAGTCGGGGCCTATGACGGCTACACCAACAGCACGTCGTACGCGTTCGAGGCCGTGGGGTGGCGGGGGCTGCTGATCGAGCCCATCCCGAAGCGGTACGAGTCGTGCAGGGCCCGGCGCGGGGCGAGCACGGTGGTGCACGGGGCGGCGAGCGCCCCGGGCGGGCCTGCGACGATCGACTTCACCGTGGTGGAGGACGACGTGTGGGACCTGTGCTCGTACGCGCACGATCGTCCCCAGCACCGGCCCGAGCTTGATCGCACGGACTTCAAGCGCACGCGCGTTACGGTGCCCCTGACGACGATCGACGCGCAACTCACTGCGATGGGGCACACCGGCGCGATCGACTTTGCGACGATCGACGTGGAGGGCGCCGAGGTGGAGCTGCTGCAGGGGTTTGATCTGAAGAAGTGGCACCCGCGGGTCGTCATCATTGAAGACCTGACGCGGGGCAAGGACGCCCGTGCCGCCAACCACATGAAGACGCAACCGTACGAGTTCGTGGGCTGGCTGGCGATCAACCGGCTGTACGTGCACCGGGACGAGCGATCGATCCTGTCGCGGCTCGGCGCTCTGCGGTAGGGCCGTCCCGATAAAACCCGGCACCGCCGGGCGGGGAACCCGCGGGGACCCGGGGCGTATACATGAATGTCCAGATCTACAGCCGCGCCTGAGTCGCACGGGCCATCGGGCCGATATTTCGGGATGGGGCCGGGCCCCCTTTGGCGGCGGGCGCGACGATTCGTTGACGAGTGGGCGTACGTACCTCGGGCACGGGAGTGCTGAGCCATGCAGGAATACCGCGCGATCCAGGGACGGGACGTGGGAAGCAGCAGCGGGCGAGACCTCGCCGCGGCGGTGGAGAGCCGCCTCGACAAGCGCCGCTTCCAGGATCACCACTGGTCGGGGACGTTCTGGGAATACCTCGACATCTGCGCCAAGGACCCGGGCGTGGCGCGGAACGCCTATCAGCGTCTCTACGACGCCATCATGCACCACGGGAGCGAGAAGTACAAGGTCTTCAAGAAGGAGTGCGTGCGGTACCACTTCTTCAGCGACCCCTTTGATGGCGGCGCGGACGCGATCTTCGGCCTCGACCTTGCGCTGGTGCAACTCGTGGATTTCCTGCGGTCCGCCGCGGAGGGGTATGGCACGGACAAGCGCATCCTGCTCCTGCACGGCCCTGTGGGGAGCAGCAAGAGCACGATCGCGAGGCTGCTGAAGAAGGGGGCCGAGGCCTATAGCAAGACGCCGGAGGGCGCGCTGTACTCGTTCTCCTGGCTGCTGGACGAGCACTGCGAGGTCTCGCCGGTCTCTGGCGGCGCGCGCGAGGCGGTGAAGAGCCACGAGTTTGCCTGCCCGATGCACGAGGACCCGCTGATCCTCATCCCGCGCGAGGCGCGCGAGGAGGTGCTGGGGAGGCTCAACGCGGCGTACAAGCCCAGGCACCACGGCGGCAAGATCCGCATCGTGGGCGAGCCCGACCCGTTCTGTCGCAAGGTGCTCGAGGACCTCATGCGGTTCTACGACGGCGACTGGCGCCGCGTGATGGACCACGTGAAGGTGAGGCGGATCGTGCTGAGCGAGAAGGACCGCGTGGGCATCGGCACCTTCCAGCCCAAGGACGAGAAGAACCAGGACAGCACCGAGCTCACCGGCGACATCAACTACCGCAAGATCGCGATGTACGGGAGCGACAGCGACCCGAGGGCGTTCAACTTCGACGGCGAGCTGAACATCGCGAACCGCGGCATCTGCGAGTTCATCGAGGTGCTGAAGCTCGACGTGGCGTTCCTGTACGACCTGCTGGGGGCCAGCCAGGAGCACACGATCAAGCCCAAGAAGTTCGCCCAGACGTACATCGACGAGGCGATCATCGGGCACACCAACGAGCCCGAGTACAAGCGCCTCCAGAGCAACGAGATGATGGAGGCCTTCCGCGACCGCACAATCAAGATCGACGTGCCTTACAACATCCGGCTCGACGACGAGGTGCGGATCTACGAGAAGGACTTCGGGCCCGAGCGGGTTCGGGGCATTCACCTCGCGCCGCACACGCTGGAGGTCGCGGCGATGTGGGCGGTGCTCAGCCGCCTGGAGGAGCCCAAGAAGGCGGGACTGACGCCGATGCAGAAGCTGAAGCTGTACAACGGGAAGAGCATCCCCGGGTTCACCGAGGACAGCGTGCGCGAGCTGAAGGAGGAGGCGCCCCGCGAGGGAATGACGGGCATCTCACCCCGGTACATCCAGGACAAGATCAGCAACGCACTGGTCAGCCGCCAGTCCATCGAGGACCGGACCATCAACCCCTTCATGGTGCTCAACGCGCTGGAGGAGGGGCTGAGTCATCACTCGCTGATCAGCGACGAGAACACGAAGAAGCGGTACCGGGAGCTGCTGGCGGTGGTGAAGGAGGAGTACGAGGACATCATCAAGGGCGAGGTGCAGAGGGCGATTTCCGCCGACGAGGACGCCATCCGGCGCATGTGCGCGAACTACATCGAGAGCGTCCGGGCGTACACGCAGAAGGAGCGGGTGAAGAACAAGTACACCGGGCGGGACGAAGAACCGGACGAACGGCTGATGCGGAGCATCGAGGAGAAGATCGACATCCCCGACAGCCGCAAGGACGACTTCCGCCAGGAGATCATGAACTACATCGGGGCGTTGTCGCTGGACGGCAAGAAGTTCGAGTACAACACCAACGCCAGGCTGTATCGGGCGCTGGAGCTGAAGCTGTTCGAGGACCAGCGCGACACCATCAAGCTGAAGAACCTGGTGAGCAGCGTGGTCGACGACGAGACGCAGAAGAAGATAGACGTGGTGAAGCAGCGCCTCATCAAGAACTTCGGCTACAACGAGACCAGCGCGACCGACGTGCTGAACTATGTCGCGAGCATCTTCGCCCGGGGCGACAGCAAGGGGCGGTAGGACGCCGTCCGGGCGTGGATCGAGCGGGCGGCACGCGGCGGAACACCACGAACCCTCGGGGAATGTGAAACCCGCGGCGATGTTTGCCCATACTAACTACGTGATCTACGACGATCCACACGTCTGCCTCGTGACATTGAGCGGCTTCCGGGTGCGTGAGGCGGAGATGCTGGCGCTGGGGATGTCGCTCCCCGGACTCGCCCAGCGCGCGGGCGCGATCGCGGGGCTGCCCGCGCTTGGGCTGCTCACGCTGGCGGCACTGACTCCGGCCCCATGGACGCAGTCGTACCACGAGGCCCCCAAGGTTGACGAAGCCCTCGTCGCGAGCGTCCTGGGGTACAAGCCCGCGCTTGTGGCAATCTCGGCCCTGACAGCCGCCATCGGCGAGGCCTATTCGCTCGCCGACACCCTGCGGAACGAGGGGGTGCGCGTGGTGCTGGGCGGGCTGCACGTGACGGCGATGCCCGACGAGGCCCTGTCGCACGCGGATGCGGTGGTGGTCGGCGAGGGAGAGCCGCATTGGGCCGCACTGCTCGCAGATGCGCGGGCGGGGCGGCTGCGGGCGCGGTACGAAGGAGGCGGGTTCTTTGATCTCTCGCGGGCACCGGTGCCCCGGTTCGACCTGCTCGGCGATCGCGAGCGGCCGCGCTTCACGGTTCAGACGGCACGCGGCTGCCCTCTGGCCTGTGAGTTCTGCGGCGCCAGCCGCCTGCTGGGCCCGTTCAGGGAGAAGCCACTCGCGCGCATAGAGGCGGAGCTTCAGGCCATTTCATCCATTGCGAGGCGGCCCCAGGTGGAGCTGGCGGACGACAACACCTTCGCTGGCCGGCGCGACGCGGGCGAGTTCCTCGCCATGCTCGGGCGATCCGGTGTCAGGTACTTTACCGAGTGTGACTGGCGCATCGGCGAGCGGCCCGAGGTTCTGGAGCGGCTGGCCGCTTCGGGCTGCGCGCAGGTCCTGGTGGGGGTCGAGTCTCTGGTCCCCAGGTACACAGGCATGGGGGCGAAGCGGGTGCCGCTGCCGCGCATTGTGGACGCCCTGTGCGCCGTACAGAATGCCGGCGTGCCGGTGATCGGGTGCTTCGTGGTCGGAGGCGAAGGGGAGACGCTCGAGTCGCTGCAGCAACTCGGAGACTTTCTGATGGACGCCCCCTTTGCCGACGTGCAACTGACGCTGCAGACCCCGTTTCCGGGAACTGTGCTCTACCGCCGGCTCTCAGCCCAAGGGCGCATGCTTCCACACCGATCGTGGGAGAGTCATACGTTGTTCGATGTGACCTATCAGCCTGACGTGCTCTCGGTGGAGCAGTTGGAGCGTGGGTTTCGCAATCTGGTAGCGATGAACTTCGCCGCGCAGCCTTCGACGCGGCGCCAGCAGATTCGAAGGGACGTGTGGGCTCGGAGGCAGACCCCGTGATGCGGGCAACAGACCCGATGCTCTACCTGGTGGGCCATGCGGGGGCGATCCGCCGAATCGCCGCAGACCGGACCGTGCTCCTGCTCGGGGCATTCCTGGTGCTCTCGGCGAGCCTGGCGCGAAACTACGACGGGGCCTATCTGGGCCGGGAGAGCCACGTGCTGGCCCACGGACTGGTGGTCTCCGTGGCGAACGCGGCGTTGATCTTCTTCCTGCTCTACGCGGTCGCGCGTGCGAGAAAGGTCCCCGCACCTCCGGCCTGGGGCGGCTTCCTGTCGTTTCTCGGGCTGTTCTGGATGACATCACCAATGGCGTGGCTGTACGCCGTTCCCTTTGAGCGATTCATGGCACCGGTCGATGCGGTGGAGGCAAACCTGTGGACCCTGGCGGGCGTGGCGCTGTGGCGGGTCCTGCTTATCTCCCGGGCGCTCTCGGTTCTGTACAACGTCGGGTGGTGGCGGGTGCTGTGCCTGGTGCTCTGTGTGGCCGATGTTCTGATCCTCGTGGCCGCCGCGACAATGCCGGGCCCAGTCGTGGACCTCATGGGGGGCCTTCAGCACGCGCCCGAACACGCGCTGCTGTCCGCGGTCCGGTTCGCAACCATGTTCTGGAGCGTTTTGCTCGCTTTCCCGCTGCTCGTGGCGGCGCTCGTGGCCGGCCATGGCTTGCGTGGCGGGTGGGCGCCCGATGCGATCGTGAGGGCACGTGTCCTCGGCCCGACGCTGGTTGGGTTTGCCGGCCTGCTCGCATGGATCCCCGCCTTGGCGGCGACTCAGACCGAACAGGCGAACCGCTGGCGCGTGGACTCGCTCATGAAGGCTCGCATGGTCGCCGAGGGCCTGGCCGAGCTCTCGCGGCACGAGCGAGCGGACTACCCGCCCATGTGGGACCCGCCCCCGCGGAGCGGGTACGCCGATGCCGGGCCGTCGTGGAGGGAGATCGCCTCAGCGCTCGTCGCGGCAAAGGGCGAGGAACTGCGGCCATGGGTCATCGAGCACTACGCCGAAAAGGCACTGGAAGCCGCATTCCGCGAGCACGGCATCGCGAGATGGCGGCAGATGGACGGACCGCTTCTTCGGGATCAGGTTCAATGGCTGATTCGCGAGGGAGATCGTGAAACCGTGGCAACCCTTGTAGAGATGAGCACGGGACTGGAGCCGGACCTGCGAACGCGGGCTCTGCGTGCGCTCGGCGCCCCCGCGGATGAGCCGCGGCCCAGCGAGTAGCGCCCCCACTACCCTCCAGCGTGCGCTTCACCTTCCTTGGCACGGGCACGTCTTCCGGCATTCCGGCCATCGGGTGCGACTGCGCGACCTGCGCCAGCCCGGACCCGCGCGACCAGCGTTTGCGCTGCGCCGCCAGCGTGCAGTTCGTCGATCCGCAGGGCCGCCAACGGGGCGTGCTTCTCGACGCCGGCCCGGACCTACGCCAGCAGGTGCTGCGCTTTGGCGTGCGGCGCTGTGACGCCATTCTGTTCACGCACAACCACGTGGACCACGTCTTCGGGCTCGACGAGACGCGGCGGTTCAACGCGGTGCAGCGCGGGCCCATCGAGGTCTACGCCGACGACCACACCATGGACTCGCTGGAGCGCGTCTACGAGCACATCTTCTCTCGCGAGCAGAACGCCAACGACAGTTTCGTCGCGACGCTCATGCCCCGGCGCATCACGAGGCAGGAGATCGCCGCCGGAACGCCCCTCAACCTCTTCGGCATGCGGTTCACGCCGATCCCGCTGCTGCACGGCAGGCTGCCGGTGCTCGGGTACCGCGTCGAGCCCGGGCCGGAGCTCGCCGCGGCCCAGCCCCCGCCCCAGGCCGACCCGGAGGCGAGGGTGCCCGAGTCACCCTTCCCGCTGGCGTACTGCACGGACGTGAGCGCAATCCCCGCGGAGAGCTGGGGGCGGCTCGCCGGCCTGCGGACGCTGGTGCTGGATGCGCTGCGGCATCGGCACCACCCGACACACCTGACGCTCGATCAGGCCATCGCGATTGCGCGCCGCGTGGGCGCGGAGCGGACATGCTTCATCCACATGTCGCACGACCTGGCGCACGAGGCAACCAGCCGCGAGCTGCCCGAGGGGATGCGGCTGGCGTATGACGGGCTGGTGCTGGGGTAGGTGGGCTCAGGCGCCGGCGATGACGCCCGCCGCGTCGTCGAGCACTCGGGCGGCGTCGCGGGTTGTGGGGGCCTCGGCGATGAGCCTCATGATGGGCTCGGTGTTGCTGGCGCGGACGTGCAGCCAGGCCTTGCCGGCGAGCGGGCCGCTTGTGAAGTCCACCCAGGCGCCGTCCTGGCGGTCGACGCGCTGATCGCGGTATGCGCGGCTGATCTTTTCCACGGCCCCGGTCGCCGCGGCGCGGTCGGGCAGGTCCACCTTGCGTTTGACGATCGCGTATGAGGGCACCGCGGCGATGATGCTGCTGAGCGTGCGCCGCGAGGGGCCGGCCTGGAGCAGGCGGAGCGTGAGGGCCATGCCGGAGAGCGAGTCTCGGACGTAGGCGACGCGGGGCCAGATGATCCCGCCGTTGCCCTCCCCGCCGCAGACGACGGAGCGTCCCTCGGCGGCGAGGCGCTTCATCGCCGCAACGACATGGGCCTCTCCGACCGGGGTGCGGACGACCGAAGCCCCGTGCCGCGCCGCCACGTCGTCGAGCATGCGCGAGGTGCTGAGATTCGTGACGAGCACGGCCCCCTCGGTCCTGGTTCCGGCGGCGCGCATGCCCTCGAGCAGCGCCATGGCGCTCAGGACCAGCGTGTACTCCTCGCCGACATAATGGCCCCGCTCATCGATGAGAGCGAGGCGGTCGGCGTCGGGGTCCTGCGCGAAGCCGACGTCGCAGCCGCCCTCGCGTACGGCGTCGCAGAGGCCGCCCGGAAGGGTGAGGTTCTCCGCGGTGGGCTCCGGCGGGTGTGAGAAGACGCCGGAGGAGTCGGCGCCGATGTGCAGAATCTCATCGCAGCCCAGCGACTCCAGGCAAAGGCGAGTGGCCTCGATGCCCGACCCGTTGACGGAATCCGCGGCGACTTTCAGGCCGTGGCCGAGGGAGGACGAAAACTCGCACAGGCCCGCGGCTTCCATGGCTTCCATGACGCGGTCCACGTGCTCTTCCGTGCCCGACTCGTCCGCGCGGAGCGTGCCCAGGCCCGACCAGGACTTCAGCGTCCGTGGACCATTCCTGAAGCGTTCGATGATGGCGGCGGCGATGTCCGCCGGGGGGGCGCACGCGGCGCTCCCGTGCTCGCCGCCCTCGGCGACCAGGCACTTCAGCCCGCACCAGGGCTGCGGGTTGTGGCTGGCGGTGATCTCCATGCCCGCGACGATGCCGGGGTGGGTTCCCGGCTGGGGCCGGGCGCGCGCGAGGTGGTCGGTCATGACCGCGGTGGTGGGTGTGGTGGCGATGCCAAGGTCGACCACGTCGCAGCCAGAGGCGAGCAGCCCCGCGACCGCGGCGGACCGGACCATGTCGCTCCCGCGCCTGCCGTCGCGGCCCAGAACAACCTGTACGGGTCGCCCGCCGGCCCGTTCCTGGAGCCAGCCCCCGAAGGCCCCCCCGAATCCGGCGGCGACCTCCGGGGTCATGGAGTCGCCGAGCAGGCCCCGACATCCGGACACGGAGAGCATGAGCGATGACATAGACCGAAGGCTAGGGCGCACGACACCCAAACATGCACCGATTATTCTGCGAAGGCAGGGACCGGGCGGGGGTTGGGTGGTGCCGAGAAGGCGGTCTGTTCCAAGTAATTCACAGAAACGGGTTGTTTCTTTTGTGCCGTGATGCACATTCAGGGCGGCCGCAAGGCCTGATCCCGCGGGAGCACTGGGGTCCGCCCAAGCGTTGAAGGGCGGATGAGGAAGGAAGTGCCACCGTGGCCTGTGTGGGCCCGTGGGGATCGTGGACAAACTGGGCAGACTCCGCGCAGGACGCTCGCGTGGGGTCGGGAGGTGGTGCACGGCCGGTTGCGTAACCGCTGGCGTAGGACTATGAGTGCGCTCTCTCGACATACCGAAGTACCGCTGCTGGTCGCGGACTGGCAGGCCGACGTCACGCAACTGCTGGATGAACGCCACCTGGTGGCGTGGTCCGAGGTGCCCGCGAGGCGGACCCAGTTCGCCGTGAGCCTCGCCCAGTTCCTGGGCAGCCAGCACGACACCGAGGTCTGCGTCTTCTACGGCCAGTTCATCACGGACATGGAGACGTTCTGCGCCCAGTTGGAGCGGGCCATCGCCGGCCCGCCCCTGGAGCGGCGCCTGCACGGCCCGCGCGGCGCGGTCTCGCTCATGCGGTCCCGCTGCGGGTTCCGTGGAAGGCCCGAGACCAAGTACCGCTTCTTCATCTGGCACGACGCCGACATGCTGCTCCGCAAGGACCACGTGCTGTTCGGGCAGATCGTCGACGCGCTCGCGGGTGTGGCGGCGGAGGCGGAGTATGTGAGCGACGACATGCTGCTCCTCCACCGGGCGGTGTTCGTGGGCTCGCCCATGCTCGACATTTACTACGACGACACGCGGGGGCAGTTCCGGCGGTGGTTCGCGGCCCCGGGCGAAGAACCTTTCTGGCAGGTCGTGACCGGGATCAAGGCCCCGCCGTTCATGAAGTACCGGATCGACAAGCTCGGGACCTGAGCGGCCCCGATTTCCAGCCGAGAGAGACGGTCGCCGTCGGGTGAAAACCCGGCCGACCGTCTCTTCTTTTTGTGGGCGGCGGCGCTCAATAAACCGTTTCGCGGGCCTACCTGTAGCGGGCTTCGTGCTCAACCACTTCCTTGTGGAGCGTGCAGGTGCTCGGCGCGGGGCAGTCCACCGCCTTGCACGTGACATTCAGGACGTTGTTGACGATCGTGTAGACCGGGTTGCACACCGGGGGAACCTCGCCGGCTTCGAAGTGCTCCACGCGCACCACGCGGCCATGAAGGTCGGTGACGATGGCCTTGCACGCGTGCTCGCCGGGCGTGAGATCAAGGCCCGACACCGGCCCCGCGAGATGGAGGTGGGCACCCACCAGGCGACCATCACCATCGACCTGGAACCCGGCGACCGCGGAGCCCTCCGTCACGGCGAGCGCCTCATCGCTCATCCAGCGATCACCAAGGTCTGTGGATGTGCCGTCCGCGTTGACAAGCACGATCCGTGTCAGCCGCGGAATTGGCTCGGTGCGAACCGCGCCGGCGCTCGCACTGCTCGCGTTCGCACCACCAGCGCCAGCGCCGCAGCCAGTCGCCGCAGCGAGCACGGTCACCAGGATCGAACCCAGGCCCAGCCTTGCGATTGCATCACGCATCGTCCACCCCTTTCATTTGTTGCAACACCCGAG
>Ga0154020_10000337_pt1 | contig 56847 bp, 54 predicted proteins | sample Klosneuvirus_201_FD_109709 | JGI IMG/M metagenome (GOLD analysis project Ga0154020, IMG submission 109709) | Active sludge microbial communities from wastewater, Klosterneuburg, Austria - Klosneuvirus_20160825_MG | ecosystem: Engineered > WWTP > Aerobic digester > Activated sludge | place... | reverse complement strand
TTATCATATTGATAAACTTTATCTTTTACGATTTCTTTATTACTTTTTAATTTTATGACTACAATTGCAATTAATGCCAATGGTATGATGATGTATAAAACCTTTTTCATTATCTGTTATTTTTAATTATTAATTTATTTCGTTTTTAAAATATTTCCTGATACTTTTTTTAGTTCTAAGTCTGCCTTCATCACATCTACCAATGCCGACAAATAATTTTGTTGTGCTTCCTTTTGGGTATTATCTGAAAGTAAAACATCTGTTAATGAGGCAACACCCTCCTTTTGCTGAATAAGTGTTTTAGAATAAATTGTTTCTGCTAATGTCAATTGTGATTTTGCATTTAATAGATTAGAATTTGCAACTTCATATTGCATTTGTGCATTTTCTATCTGAACGTTTTGTTTATCATTTAATAATTCTAATCGAGTTGTATTTTGCTTTATCTCTTCTCTCTTTTGAAAAACCTTGTGTTCTAAAGTAGTACCGGAGAATATCATCCAAGACATTTTTACCCCGGCAAATCCAATGGGGTACGTTTTAAAGAAATCATTTGTACCACTATAGTTTCCATATCCGGTAGTTCCATATGTACCATAAAGTGAGAAAGAAGGTAAATGTGAAAGTTTTAATGTTTTTAATTCAGATTTCAAGAGCAGTTCTTTTGTATTAAACAATAATATGTCAGAGGTTGGTTTGGTTGTATACTTTACCACTTCTGATGATGTGCTAAACGTTTCTTCAATTGCAATTGGTCGGGATGGTGTTATGCCTAACTGAAGCTTTAATAGATTTATGATTTGTTGGTACTGTGCATTAGCCTTACTTAATTGTGTATTTAGCTGACTTTGCTGAAGTTTAATTTTATCTACATCTGTACCCTTTACCATTTGTTGTGAGTAAAGCAATTGAATATTACTAAGTAGTTTTTCGCTATTACTTAAACCATTTTTGATAAATACAATCTGATTCGTCACTAACTGTGCATTGTAATACAAATTCGAAACATCAAATACCACTTGCTCTTCAGTTTGTTGAAACTGGATTTGATTTAATTCTTTAGCTCTTTTTGAAATAGTAATTGCTCCAATAGTTTGAGGATTGTATAAAGGCACATCAAGAGTTAAGTTTGCATTTAAGTTGTGTGGTGTGCCGAATTGCGCCTCTTTGTAAACGCCTGCCGGTCCACCAAAAACGGATGCAGGAAGTAGCTGATAAGGAAGATCGGTGTAGTACCGATAGTCTACATTGCCATACAATTTTGGTACTAAACCACCTTTTGCTTCCTTGCTTCTCTCATTGGCAATTTCAATATCACCCTCTGCTATTTTCAAGGTTTTATTATGAACTAACGCTGTATCAATACAGTTTTTTAGTGACCAATTTTGAGCCTCAGAATTGGTTGTGAAAATTAAAATGGTGAGAACCATTAATAATTTCAATTTTAATAAGTGAGTATTTACTAACATGATTAGGCAAATTTTTTATTTGATTAATAGTAATTGAGAGTCCTGAATTCCTTCTACCCAATGTTTTAGGTTTGGCTCAATGTGAATCATATCCCCACTTGAAAGACTTTCTGTTACTCCTTTTTCATTTTTAAAAACCGCATTGCCATTAATACAAATGAGTAAAGCTGGAACAGTAGTAATGTGTTCTTTTAAAACGCCAGTTGCTTTAATTTGTAATGCAGTTACGTTTCCTTCCGTAGTGGAAAATACTTTCTTTGCATTTACAGGCTTTTCTGTGGTGTGGAATGATTTGATGTTCATGGTTTCTATTTTATTCAAAGTAGATGTTAAATGATTTATAAGAAGCTTTTATTTCCTCAAAGGTGTGCAATGCCTCATCCTTATTTTTTGATTTATTCAATTTTTCTACCATGTCAATATAGGGCAACAGCCATTTATGTAATTCATCATGTGCTTTTCCTTCCATTGTGCAATTTGAAGTTAACAGATCAATGTTTTTCTGCAAACTCGCTCCGAGCTGAGTGAAGTCCTTAAATTCTGTGTGATTAGTTTCCGAAAAGCGGTTAACATCTGATTCCATGTTTCTAATATGTGCCATCATTTCCGGGATAACCTTCCATTTAGCGCCGTTATTCAATTCAATAGAATCACTCTCAGAATGTTGGTGTTCACTTTCCTTGGATGATGTTAAGGATTTATCATTCGAGATCTCACTTTTCTCTTTCTTTACAGGATCATTGCAGCCATAAGTAATGCTTATAAGAACCACAATCAATGTTGCAAAATAATTTTTCATTTATGCTAATCTTTTTTTTGTTATAAAGAACCATGATATACATGCAAATGCACCAGTAATGACAATGCGAGAAAGCATGGCTTTGATCGTTTTTTGCTCATAAATTCCACCGGAATGAACGTGAAATAATAAACCAATAAAACTCACAACAAGGATTGTTGTTGTAATTAGAAGTAATTTTGTAGCCCATTTCTTTTCGGAAAATAAACCATATGCCGAAAACAGATACATAAAACCGGCGATGAAATTAGAGATCACAACAAATAATACATAATTCCCTTCCTTCTCTCTTATCCCAAATAAATCAAATATTACAGAAGTGCTCATGAAAAGGGTTATTAATGCGAATAGGGTAATGATAATTGCCGTAACCTTCAATATTATATTTTTCATATTTTTTCTATTTTGTTTCTATCATTTTTAATATCCCGCTCAGTACTTTGTTTCCGTCTTTGTTTAAATCAGATTTATGTCCCGACAACTTCCATTTAAGCACAGTAATACGCATGCCGCCCATTATTATTGTTGCTGTGGTTGAAACGCCAACCATCTTATTGAAAGAACCATTTGCCTGTCCTTTTTTCACAATCCCTTCTATGTGATTTTGCATTAATCCCATCATGGATGAAACGGTAGAAGATAATTCTTTATTGAATTGAAAGATACTTTCAGAAAAAATTACACTTACTACCGAAGGTTTTTGCACAAATGTTCTTAATTGCGACTCAAACAGATCTTTTAAAAGTTCTGATGGACTGCGATCCTTATTGGAAAGAAGTACATCAAGCCGATCCTTCATGTCCCCAATAAAATAAGTTAGTAAGCCGAGTAATATCTCATTTTTGCTTTTAAAGTGCCGATACAATGCTGCTTCTGAAAGATTTAAGTCTGCAGCAAGCGTTTTAATCGTTAGATCCTGAATGCCATGCTCGTCAATACGTTTGGTGGCAGCTTCAATGATTTCTATTTGTCGTTTCGTATAATTAGTATTCTTCATTTGTTCCCTCGTTAGGTGATTAATAGTTATGTCTTAAAAGAATAGTTAGTAAGTATTCACTTACAAATGTACATGTTTTTTTATCAATTTAATTAGGTTTAACAAGATTTCGCATCTAGTGTAACAAATTAATAGTCAATGTTTAAAAAAGATAGTTCCGAATAAAGTTACTTTTGTTTGGAGGTAGCATCCAGTAGGAAGTTCTTAAAGCTATCGGGACCAATTCTTATGCCTTTCCGCATACATACATCAAGCATGCACATTAGCCTCCCGATTCGCCTCGCCGATCTATCGGGATCAACACCGAGATCTTTGATTCTTCTTGAATTAAATTAAAAAGGAGGGGCTTATTGTCTTGACAACTAAATGCCGATCTTTGAAGAAACTCACTCTCCAAACTAATTTATTATCTTTATGATAATGCTAGTAAGAATCATCATTGTCCTTGGCCTGTGTCTTTCCGGCACAAAATTGTTTACTCAAAATGTTCCGACAGAAATTGATCGCCTTTTTAACACAATTAAAAATTCAAAGGGTGCTGAAAAAGCCGAAGCGCTTCGCGAATTAGGAAATTACGTATTCGATATTTGTGATTATGCGAGCGCGCTTAATTATCATCAAGAAGCACTCGAAATATTCCGCAAGTTAAATGACGCTAATGGAGAGCGTAATACTTTGCTCAGCATCAGTTCGGATTATTTTAAAATGGGAAGTCTTGATAAAGCCCATTATTATACAAATGAGCTCTTGCTTAAGAGTGCTGAAGCGAAAGACGTAAAGAACTTAGCTGGCGCTCTTAATAACAAAGCGCTAGCTCAGATTAATCAAAATAAAATAGATAGTGCAATTAATACTTGCCTTCAAGCTTTATCTGTGCTTGAAAAAACAAATGACACGACTTATATTAATGTTGCCATTATTAATAATTTGGCTATGCTATATTCAGAACAGGGTAAAGTCAAGAATGCATATTCTTATTTGCAAAAAGCATTAATGCTGCTAAGTGAAGCTAAAAATACGCACGATGTAGCTATTGTGATGGTAAACTTAGCTAATCAGCAATTTTCATTAAAGCGGTATAGAAATGCATTAGATACATCAATGATTGCGCTGCAATTGTCAACAAAAGGACAGTATTTGGAAGTTCAATTAGCCGCCACAAATCTAATTTCACAAATTTATGAAAGTAGTAACAATAAGGATAGTGCTTTAGCCTACTTAAAAAAGAGTATTTCAATCAAAGACACTTTATTAGTAAAGCAAAATAGCGAACGTATATATAAAATTGAAATTAGGAATACTTTAAAAGAAAAAGAACATGAAAATCAATTATTAGTTAAAAACGACAAAATTAAATCGCTCCAATTGGAAAATCAGCGAACATGGATATATACGCTGATAATTGGAATGAGCATAGTTCTTGTTTTACTAGTAATTGTTTTTTACCAATCCATACGTCAACTGCGCACCAATAAATCTCTTGTAAAAACAAATCTTGAAATAGTACAGTCCGAAAAAAAAATAAAAGAAGCCAACAAGAAACTGCAAGCGCAATTGAGCACCCAAAAAGTGCAGGTCAAAAAACAGACAAACCCAAGCATACAAACTGAACAAACTCAGGCATTGCTCTCTCATTTGCTGCAAGCGCTCGATGAACAGAAGATATTCACAAAGCCTGAATTAACACTCAGTTTATTAGCAACTGAATTAAATACAAATCGAACTTACCTTTCTCAAATAATAAAGGAACATTTTAATGCTGGGTTCACTGAAGTAATAAATAATTATCGTGTGAAGGAAGCTAGAAGTTTGCTTGCTAGCCCCGAAAACGCCAATTTTACTGTCGATCATATCGGTGCAATGGCAGGTTTCAACTCTAAAGCATCTTTTTACGCAGTATTCAAACAACATACTGGTGTTACCCCGTCTTATTTTCAAAAATCTGTCCCTGACTTTAAATAGTTTGCCTTTCGTCTTATTTTCAGGCAATTAGTCTTTTTTCAATAGTCCATTTTGAACAATTCGGACAGTCATTTTATTAAGTTAAGGCTTAGTTTAGCCATCAGAGTACATCAATTTATCCATTTTGTACAAACCGTACTTGAACAAATGAAAATAAATTTATTTATAGTTCAACTTTGTAAAGGAGAAAAAATTAAAATCATGAAAACAAAACTCATTACAAAATTCACGTCATTATTATTGTTTATTACAATTAACACATTTTCCCAAACACCTATTTTTCAATGGGCAAAAAGCATGGGAGTATTCAGTATTGGTATACATAGAGGACACGGCATAGTGGTAGATGCTTCTGGTAACGTTTATACTGTAGGTCAGTTTTATAACACTACGGATTTTGACCCCGGTGTTGGTGTTTATAATCTTGTTTCGGCCGGCTCAGCTGATATTTTTATTTCCAAATTAGATGCCGCTGGCAATTTTGTTTGGGCAAAAAGGATAGGCAGCACAAGTAGTGATTATGGTTATGGAATTGCATTAGACGCTTCAGGCAATGTTTATACAACAGGCACTTTTTTAGGCACCGCTGATTTTGATCCCGGTATTGGAACTTTTAATTTGTCCTCTGCCGGCAGCAATGATGTGTTTATTTCTAAGTTAGATGCTGCGGGTAATTTTGTTTGGGCAAAGAATGTTGGTGGTGCAGGTATTGATTATGGATATTCTATCGCAGTCGACGCATCATCTAACGTATATACTACGGGTTATTTTAATTCAACAGGTGATTTTGATCCAAATCCAGGCTTATTTAATTTAACGTCGGCAGGATTAGCGGATATTTTTATTTCAAAATTAGATGCTTCGGGCAACTTTGTTTGGGCAAAAAGCATTGGGGATGTTGGTGATGATATCGGTTATTCAATTGCTATTGATGCTTCCGCAAATGTACTTACCACTGGTAGTTTTTCAGTTACAGTTGATTTTGATCCAGGAATAGGCGTTTTTAATATTGCCTCAGCAGGAATGTCTGATGTTTTTGTTTCTAAATTAAGCACGAGTGGTAATTTTATTTGGGCAAAAGGTATGGGTGGAGCAGGTCTAGATTATGGAAACGCTATAACTACTGATGCTTCCTCTAATGTGTATAGTAATGGTAGTTTTGAATCCATTGGTGATTTTGATCCTGGAGCAGGTACGTTTAATTTAACTTCGACAGGATTAGCTGATGTTTTTGTTTCAAAGTTGGATGGCATAGGTAATTTTACTTGGGCTAGAGCAATAGGGGGTACAGGGAATGATTATGGGTATGGAATCGCTTTAGATGCTTCAGCAAATGTTTATAGCACAGGTAATTTCGAAACTACAGCAGATTTCGATCCTGGTCTAGGTGTTGTTAATTTAACTTCGGCTGGATCTTCTGACTCTTATCTTTCCAAATTAAATACTTCCGGTAATTTTATTTTGGCAACATCTTTTGGAAACGGTAATGGTGGTTACTCAAGAGCCATAGCAGTTGATTTATCAACCAATGTATACAATACCGGTACTTTTGCCGGTACACTCGATTTTGATCCGGGTATTGGGGTTTTTAATTTAACTGCATCAGGCTTATTTGACATTTTTGTTCATAAAATGAGTCAATGTTCAACGCCGGCACAACCAGGTTCCATTACTGGCAATACTTTATTGTGTTCAGGAAGTTCTCAATCATACAGTATAAATCCTGTTGGTGGGGCAACTTCATATACATGGACATTACCAAGTGGTTGGATTGGTTCAAGTGTTACAAATAGCATTAGTGTAAGTACAGGCACAATGAGTGGTATTATTTCTGTAGCCGCGAGTAATACTTGCGGTGCTTCAAGTTCGCAAACTTTATCCGTAACTGTCAGTTCAACTCCATCAACGCCAGGTGTAATAAGTGGTCCGGCTACTTTATGTGTTGGGGCTGGAGCTACTACATATAGTATAGCCTCTGTTATTGGAGCAACCTCCTATTCATGGGTATTACCTATTGGATGGAGCGGTACAAGTTCTACAAACACAATAAGTGCAACACCGGGTACAAGCGGTAATATTGCGGTTACTGCAAGTAATTTTTGTGGTACCAGTGCTGCACAAACATTAAGTATTACAGTAAATGCATTACCAATAATAACTGTGAACAGTGGGTCAATTTGTGTAGGAAGTTCTTTTACAATTATACCAAGTGGCGCAAACACCTATACCATTTCCGGAGGCTTGGCAATTGTTAGTCCAACTGCAAATACAAGTTATTCGGTAACAGGTACAAGTTCGGCGGGCTGTCTTTCTCAGTCACTTGCTATTTCTAATGTATCGGTTATCGCATTGCCATCTGTTAATGCTTCTACAAGTAACACTGTTCTGTGCCTTGGTCAAACTGCGACATTAACAGCAAATGGCGCTTTAACATACACATGGAATCCGGGTGGAGCAGGGTCAAGTATTGTGGTTTCCCCATCCGTAACTTCAAATTATACGATTACAGGAACGAATGCTAGCGGCTGCACAAATACTTCAGTATTTACTCAGTCTGTCTCACCTTGCACAGGTATTTTCGCTTCGAATTCAAATAACGAGAATGAAATAAATATTTATCCCAACCCTATTAACACAACTTTCATTGTTACAGCACGTGTGAATGAAAATGCACTGATTGAGATCTACAATTCTTTAGGCTCTATAATTTATTCTACAGAAATTGAAAATGTAAAAACTGAAATTGACTTAAGTAACCAAAGTTCCGGTATTTATTTTGTGATCATTAAAACTGGAAATAATTCGATAACTAAAAAGATCATAAAACTATAAATAAAATGAAATTTCAGGTTCCTTTATGGCGACTGAGGAATGAATTTATATTAGTATAAGGTGTAGATCAATTAATGAGTTTTTACTAGGCACAATGGAATCGGACAAAAATAGGATATTAAATACTGTAGCTTATTTCGCTGTTGTTACTTGCAATCAAATAACCAAACCAAATGATCATAAGCAATTATAGAAAAGAACAATGAGAAAGCTGTTTTTAACATTTGTAATCGGATTAATCTTTTCGAATTTATATTCACAGAGATTTTTAAATCCGGTTTTTAGCACTGTTACAACAATACCTGGGATTATATATGGTAATGCATTGAACGTAAATAATATTTCGCAAAATTTGTTGCTTGACTTTTACGAACCTTCAGGAGATACGATGGCAAAAAGACCTTTAATAATTTATATACATGGTGGTGGGTTCAGTGATACATCCCAAACAAGACAACTTAAGCATATTATTGCTTTTTGTGACAGTTTTGCTCTAAGAGGTTACGCTGTTGCAAGTATTGACTATAGACTAGATTCTGCATCTACAAGTTTAAGTAATCGTGCTATTATAAATGCGATGCATGACGCAAAAGCATCTATCAGGTATTTTAAAGCGAATGCATCATCATATAAAATTGACACAACAAAAATATTTATGGGAGGTGAATCAGCTGGAGCAATCACTTCTTTAAATGCAAGTTACATGAATGCAATGAGCGAAGTTTTATATCCATCAAATCTCCCAATGAGCTTTGACAATAGTGTTGAAGGCAATAGTGGCAACAGTGGATACTCTTCTTCAGTTAGGGCAACACTGTGTTTATGTGGTGGGTCAAAACACGTTTCAACCCTTCCAGTTTTTGATACAAGTGCTATAAATTTATCTGATAATCCTGCCCTAATTGTGCATGGAGGCAACGATCCTATTATTCCTCTAGTTTTTGCAGAAGAGATAAAAACAAGACTTAATCACTTATCCATTTACCACCAATTTTATAAATTTCCGAGCGCAACACATTGTCCTTGGTTTTACACCTTATCAAATTCATGGTTATATTTAGACAGTTTGGTTAATTATACTTCGATTTTTTTATACAATTTTGTATCAACTACCGTGGGAATGAACGAGTCTGCACTTCAGAAAAAAAACTTTTCTATTTCTCCGAATCCTGTATCTCAAATATTAACAATTACTTATGCACCCTCACAAATAACGAACGAACAAATAAAAATTTATAATTCAATTGGTATATTAGTTAAAGAAACGGACACAAAACCGTTATATACTGAGATTAATATTTCAGAATTGCCAAATGGAATTTATTTTATTCGATTAAAAAATCACTCACAACAAACGCAGAGATTTATTAAACAATAGAATTCTAATTAAAAACAAAATTAACTTTACTCAGTTGAAATATGAATATTTGTAAAATTATCTTATTAGGAGTGATTCTCCTGAATAAGAACATATTTGCGCAAGAAACAATTAGTATAAATGCAGGAACTGATAACGGAGTTTTTAAAAATTATATTGGATTTTTGCATGGAGAAACTAATCTCAATATGAAACCAATTACCCTTGAGTTAGTTAAAAAATTAAAACCAAAATTTTGGCGAAATTCCGATTGGCATCAAACTCAAAAACTTGCTGATAGCCTCTTAATAAATAGTTCATTAGTAATAAGTGATTTTTATGCCAATTTTAAAGGTGGTTACGCAAATGCAAAGCCTTGGCTTAATTGGTCGGAATACGAAACTTTTGTGTCTTCATTGGTAACAAATTATAACGCCGCTGGACTTGCCCCAAATTATTGGGATATATGGAATGAACCGAATGACATTTCATATTGGTCTGGGAACCTTTCACAATTAATTGAGTGTTTCAAAAGAACGCGACTTGTGATCAATGCTATTAATCCGGCAATTAAACTTGTTGGACCAAGCACGAACAGTTATGATGGTGCAGGAATTGAAAATATATTAGATTCTTTAGCATTTTATGGCATAAAACTAGATGCAGTTTCTTGGCATGAATTTGGACTACCTGATTCATTGACAAATCACACAAATAATTTTAAGGGTAGGGTTCTGCTTAATCCACTTTGGGGGAATCCTGAAATTCATATAAATGAATACTCTCCTCAACAAACAAATCAAATACCTGCCTTTAGATTAGCTTGGCTTTATTATTTGGAGCAAAATGATATAAATTGGGCAAACACTGCATGTTGGAACAATTTCGACGGAATTACAAACTGGTCAAATTGTGAAGTTGGACTCAACGGATTGTTTTGGCACGATGAACAGAGTCCACTACCTGCGTATTGGATAACCCGAGCTTATGCTGAAATGGTAGATGGAAAAAAAATATATTGCACTCATTCTGCACCCAAGACATTAGCACTTGCAAGTAAAACAAATTCATTACAGGAAACGAGAATACTAGTGGGGCGTTTTTACTCCATTGATAATGGATCTTTTTTACCAGGCGATATAGGGAAAGATAGTTCCAATGTGTCAATTACAATAAATAATTACCCATATTTAACAAACGGAAGTATTCCTCTTACAATTCAGAAGATCCCGAAAGGCAATTTAGTTTTTCAAAATTCGCCAATGATCTCTCCCATTGCCTTTTTTACCGGAACTGCAAATGTTACAAGTGGTGTAATAAACATAACAATTCCTGATTTTCGTGATGGAGATGTTTATTATGTTACCATGAATTCAGCAAGTATAGGAATAAAAGAAACAACTTTAGAGAATGACTTTCGCATTTATCCAAATCCATCCAGCTCGTCAATTACCATTATAACAAAAGAAGCAATAAAAGAAAACCTTGTCATAAAAAACGCGTTAGGGCAACCCATGCAAGCGCAGCGCATAAATGGCAACCATGTTGATTTAAATATTGAGGATTTACCAAGTGGTATATATTTTATAAAAGTAGGAAGTGTGACGAAAAAAATAATTAAGAATTGACTACTGATATAGATAATAAAAAAGTAAGATTGATCACTGATGAAAACATTTTATTCTTAGGACCTTGAAAAGAAACTCCAAAAAAAATATGCTTTTAGGAGTTGCACCCTACGGGTTGGACTAATCGAACTTTGTTGATGATTTTCAGGCAATCGGAATATTGATGTATAGCTGCCCCGCAATAAAGCAGATTATTTAGCCAACTTTAGAATTCTAACAGCCCCTTTTGCAACTAATAAGAAAACGATTGATCCAATAATTAGGTCTGGGAATTTAGAATTGGTGAAGTAAACAAGAATGCCAGCAACAATAACCCCAATATTTACGATTACGTCATTGCTTGTAAAAATCATACTGGCCTGCATATGGGCTTCCTTACTTTTTGACTTCTGAAGGAGGTACAGAGAAACAGTATTTCCAATTAAAGCAAGAAAAGAAATAACTATTATAGTTTGAACTACAGGAACTTCCTCAAATCCTGAAAACCTCCTTATTACTTCAACCATTCCAAAAAATGCTAAAGCCATCTGAAAATATCCGCTAATTTTCGCAACTCTTTTCTTTTTAGCGGCTATATGTCCAACTGCATATATACTTAAACTATAGACGATAGCATCAGCAAGCATGTCCAAGCTATCAGCTACCAATCCCATTGATCCGGAAAAAAATCCGGTTATGATTTCTAAAATAAAAAGCGAAAAATTGATTAACAAAACAGTCCAAAGTAATTTTTTTTCCCTTGAGTGATCTTCATTAATAATAGATAAATCGCTTTCTTCGCAAGTAATTAAAGTAGCTCCAAGGTTCAAATCATTTACCGCTTCATAAATCGGATCTATTTCGCCCTCATGATAGACGTATAAATTTCTATTCGGTATATCAAAATCTAATTTCACGAACCCATGCCCATCTAACTTCATGCGGATCATGTTTTCCTCTGAAGGACAATCCATTTTAGAAATATGAATAGTTGATTTTTTCACAACGCAAAAGTACAAAAGCAAAATTGAAGAAAATGAATGGAAAAAGGTCACTCCGTTTCCATAAGTGACCTTTTATTCCTTTAAGAGCCGTTACTTGCCCTTTTGTACCCGTACACTTCAATTTATCGAATAATGTTCTTGAAGCAGAACTCGTTCCTCGTTCGCTTCAGTACCATAAAGCGAAAAGCGACACCCAAATTAATGAGAAACCGCTTTTCTGCTTTATGGTATCCGCACACTTCAATTTATCGAATAATGTTCTTGAAGCAGAACTCGTTCCTCGTTCACTTCAGCACCATAAAGCGAAAAGCGGCACCCAAATTAATGAGAAACCGCTTTTCTGCTTTATGGTACCCAGGAGGAGACTCGAACTCCCACGCCTTGCGGCATACGCACCTCAAGCGTACTTGTATACCATTCCAACACCTGGGCATACTTTCGAACAACAGTCCGAACAAACGATTGAGTAGAATACAAAGATGCGATTTTTAGTCTTTTGTTGAGTATTTCTCTATCAATTTTTGAGAAATTTCAGGATACTTGGTTAGATTTTGAATATACACCCTTGATTTCATTGACTTGATGTGCTCTTCTATTTTTCTAGCAGTTTTTTCGTGCAAATGATTTATTGAATAAAATAAAACCCAATCTTCAGCTTTACTCGTATAAGATGAGCTAAACTTTCCAATAATATGTTCAATGAGCCTTGAATCAAGATCCAAGCAACTCCCAATGTAATACTTGCCTAACTTTTTGGAAAATATAATATAAACCGAGGCCATGAAAATCGAAAATAAAAAATAAGATTGAAGTACTTGTAAACCTCCCGATTCGCCGTGGCGAACTATCGGGACCAACACCTGGGCATACTTCACAGCAACTCCCGATACCTGCCTGTCGGCAGACAGGACTATCGGGACGCGACAAACACTTGAGTAAACAGCAAAAGTGCTGCTAACGGCTGCAAAATTAGGAAAATATGCCCATTTTTGGTCATATTAGATAAAAAAATCCTATATTTGTCCCCCGTTTATAAGCCGCTGTTTACACAAGGTAAAGTATGCTTCTCAACGTAAATTAAAAACCAAAAGACATGAGCCTTTTATTAGACTATGTAAAAAGTCAGTTGACTGCAAAAACAAGTCATCCGAAATTCAAAGCCGGAGACACTATCACCGTTTCTTATAAAATTAAAGAGGGTGACAAAGAACGTATCCAGCAATTCTCAGGTGTTGTAATTCAACGCAAGAACGAAGCAGCTACTTCTTCATTCACTGTTCGTAAGATCAGCAACGGAGTAGGTGTAGAGCGTATCTTCCCTTTCGCTTCTCCTTTCATCGATAAGATCGAAGTGAACAAAGTGGGTGTTGTACGTCGTGCTAAATTATTCTATATCCGTGATCTGACCGGTAAAGCTGCCCGTATCCGTGAAAAGGTACAAGGTGGTGTAACGGAGACCAAATAATTAATCTCAAACCTTTAAAAGCCTGTTGAATTTCAACAGGCTTTTTTTATTACCATTCTTTTAGCCATAAAAAAAAGCCATCCGTTCCCGAATGGCTTTCTATTAAATTGTGTTTAATTATTTCATTAGATCAACCGGAGTTTCAACTCCTTTGATAGTGATCTTAACTGCATTATCGCAATCACCAGCAACACCAAAGTCAACTAAGCGCGGTGCAAGTGAACCTGTAGTGAAAGAAGCTACACCACTAACGAATGGATGCCACTCAGAGTAGACCGGAGTAACAACAGGAGGGTTCGTTGTAGTTGTATTAACACCTAATACTTTGTCAGGTGAACAGTTGTAATCGCGAACGAGTGGAGTTTCTTCTGTAATAGAGAATGTATAAGCTGTTCCGTTAGCAGTGATTCCTTTTGAACTTCCGCCGTATTCAATTTTAGCATTATTTGCAACAATTGTGCTTGACCAAGCGATAGGTAAAAGCTTGGAGGTAGCAAGTACATTTGAGTTAGTAGAATTTGCCAACAACTTGGTCATATTTCCTTCCCAAGTCATGTTCTTGCTTGCGTCAGCTACATTGTTAATTGCTAATTTACCTTTAAATGTCCATTTTAATTTATCAGTACCTGGGGCATAATTTAATGCAGTAACGTTTTGGATAATAAAAGGGTCTACAACCGAAACAGTCCATCCGTCTTGCCAGAAATTGTTCAAATAAACAGTTGCTACATATCCCGGATCACGCATTGCATTAGCGCTGTATGAAACCGGACTAGATGCATAAACGACAGTGATTGAACCATCTCTTTTCTTTCCATCTCTGCAAGTAACGGAATTAGAGAAAACTACTGTAATTGAGTTCCCACTTGTTACAGGAGGAGGAATAGACCCAGAAGAACCGGGTGCAGGTTGAAGGTATTTGGTCAATAACTGACCCTCGCCCATATAGGCAGCAATTTGTTCGATATCAGCAGCAACAGTATTTGCGTAAATAACATCCTTTGTACTTTGAAACTCAGTGTCCTGTACGGGTTCGGCAACAGTTTTGTCCTTATTACAACCGGTAATAAATAAAGCAGTAGCTGCAAGTACTGAACAACCTAAAATAACTTTTTTCATTTTCATAAATGTTTTGAAATAATTTTGATGCAATTTAGTACAAATTATTTAAAGTACAAAATCTGTTAAAAATTGATTTCCTTCCCGAATAGTAAGATAAATCTTGGACTTTCCGTCCTCGAAAAACGAAGCGATGGCTTCCATAATATTGAAAGTGTTTTTTATCCCATTTTTTATCAGGACGCATTGGAAATTATTGAATCACGAGAAGCTATTCCATTCAAAATCAGCAGTTCAGGACTAGAAGTAGCTGGTCCTCAGGAAGAGAATCTGATTTGGAAGGCATGGAAAAAGCTCTCGGAAATACGAGAACTTCCCAATCTGCGTGTCCATCTTCATAAGAATATACCAATGGGTGCAGGTTTGGGTGGTGGAAGCGCTGATGCCTCCTTTTTTCTAAAAGGAATGAATGAGTATTTTGAACTAGGACTAAAACAAACGGAGTTGATCTCTATCGCAAGTAAGATTGGTAGTGATTGTGCTTTTTTCATTGAAAATAAAGCACTTTTTGCCTGTGGAAAAGGGGATGAGTTAAGTCCGGTTTCCGTAGATCTCAATTCCTATTTCATTGCTATTGTTCACCCAAACATTCACAGTAATACGGCAATTGCTTACAAGGAACTTGACCCTCATCGAAAGAAAAGCGGGGACTTGAAAAAGATCGTCGAGACCATTCCTGTTTCAGAATGGAAGAACTGCCTTTTCAATCATTTTGAAGATTCTGTTTTCAGAAGAATACCACAGGCAAAAGAGATCAAAGATGCACTTTATAAGAATGGCGCCATCTATGCCTCGTTGAGTGGAAGCGGCAGTGCTGTTTATGGGATCTTTGATAAAGAACCAGTGCTGAAATTTGACAGCGCGTTTCACTACTTTTTACAAAAACCCTCCTCTAAAGTTTTGTAGTTCATTAAAAAACTTTTTCTTTGCAGTACTTTGAAAAAGGTGATTGAAATAAAACGTGATCATAAATGGCTTCAAGCCATTCTATTTTAAATGACGGGCTACGGTCCCGTTCTGTCCCGAAAACAATCACTTAATTCAATAATCAAAAAATAATTTAAATGTTAGTATTAAAATTCGGAGGAACCAGTGTAGGTTCACCCCAAAGGATCAAGGAACTGGTAAAATTGACAGTAGATGATCGCCCGAAGATCGTCGTTCTAAGTGCAATGAGTGGAACTACCAATTCACTTGTTGAGATCTGTAATTCGCTTTATTCAAAGAATAGCAGTTTGGCAAAAGAACAAATTGAAAGTTTAAGAGCCAAATACAAACAAGTCATAAAAGAGCTTTACTCAAAACCGGAAGTGATGCTAAAGGCAGAACAGCTGTTGAATAATCATTTCAATTACATCACTGCTTTTACATTGGATATGTTCACGGCCAATGAGGAAAAGGCCATATTGGCACAAGGTGAATTGTTAAGCACTGCCATGTTTCATTATTACCTGGAGGAAATTGGTGTTCCTTCAGTTCTTTTGCAGGCATTGAATTTCATGCGAATCGATAACAATGAAGAACCGGATCTGACTTACATAGAAAAGAATATTAAAGTTGAACTTGATAAATATCCGGGACAGAAATTATTCATTACCCAAGGATATATTTGCAGAAATGCATTCGGAGAAATCGATAATTTAAAAAGAGGAGGATCGGATTTTACTGCTTCTCTCATTGGAGCGGCGATCAAAAGTCCGGAAGTGCAGATCTGGACCGACATTGACGGTATGCATAACAATGATCCTCGAATCGTTAGTAAAACGCATCCAATTCATCAATTAAGTTTTGATGAGGCAGCTGAGTTGGCTTATTTTGGTGCAAAAATATTACATCCAACATGTATTCTTCCTGCACAGAAAAGAAATGTACCGGTAAGATTAAAGAATACCATGCAGCCGGATGCTGAAGGTACCATCATTGCTAATATTTCAACGGCAGAAGGAATTAAGGCGGTAGCAGCAAAGGATGGGATCACTGCACTGAACATCAAAAGTGAACGAATGCTTTTAGCCCATGGTTTTTTAAGAGCCGTGTTCGAAATATTCGAAAGGCACAAGACATCTATTGACATGATCACCACCAGTGAGGTGGCTGTTTCACTTACAATTGATAATGATAAATTCCTGAATGATATTCTGAAGGAATTGAAGGAGATCGCGCATGTGGAAGTGGAAAAGGATCAGACCATTATTTGTGTGGTGGGCCAGCTTCCTAGTAACACAACAGGTTATGGCTTTAAAGTGTTGGAAGCTTTGAAAGATATTCCTTTGCGAATGGTTTCCTATGGCGGCAGCCCGAATAATATCTCTGTTCTCGTGAACAGTACGCATAAAAAAGCGGCCTTGATCGCTTTGAATAAAGGATTGTTTCATTATAACGGATAAGAAATGTTCACTATTAAACAACTGGAAAAATTCAGTACGCTTGAAACGCCTTTTTATTATTATGATCAGGCACTTCTTGATCGTACCGTTCAGGAGCTGAAGAAACACGCACCAAAGGAATATCATATTCATTATGCATTAAAGGCGAACGCTAGACCAGAGATCCTTGAAATGTTCCGATCGAATGGAATAGGGGCCGATTGCGTGAGTGGTAACGAAGTGAAAAGAGCGGTGGAATGTGGATTTGATAGATCAAAGATTGTATTTGCCGGAGTTGGTAAAAGTGATAAAGAGATCAATTACGCTTTGGATCATGACATTTTCTGTTTTAATGTGGAAAGTGTTCCTGAACTTGTTGTGATCGATGAACTGGCAGGTTTAAAAAATAAAAAAGCAGCAGTCGCCTTAAGAATTAATCCCAATGTGGACGCGTATACGCATAAGTACATCACGACGGGACTAGAAGAGAATAAATTCGGGATCAATCCCTATGAATTTGAAATGGTGATCGGTGAATTAAAAAAACTGAAACATGTGGAATTGATCGGACTCCATTTTCATATTGGCTCTCAGATAACCGATCTGACTCCTTTCAAAAAATTATGCAGCAGAGTGAATGAGATCAATAAATGGTTTTTAAATAAAGGATATTTGCTCCAGAACATCAATTTGGGAGGAGGATTAGGCATCAACTATCAGGACCCTGAAACCAATGCGGTTGTTGATTTTGAAAATTTCTTTCAGGTATTTAATAGCTCCCTTGAACTTCAGAAAGATCAGCAGGTGCATTTTGAATTGGGCAGATCATTAATTGCTCAGTGTGGTAGTTTGATCTCACGCGTATTGTATATCAAAAAGGGCATCAATACCAATTTTGCCATTTTGGATGCTGGGATGACGGAGTTGATCCGTCCCGCACTTTATCAGGCTTTTCACAAAATTGAGAACTTAAGTGCTTCAGTCCTTCGAAATGAAAAAAAGGCAGAGAAGTACGATGTTGTTGGTCCTATCTGCGAGAGCAGTGATTGTTTTGGAAAGGCCGTTGAACTTCCGGTTTCTGAACGTGGAGACCTGCTTGCTATCAGAAGCGCAGGAGCCTATGGGGAAGTGATGAGTAGTCGTTATAACCTGCGTGAAGAAGTGAAAGGATATCTGTTCTAGAATTAAGGGATGGGAGCAAGTGTCAGCTTGTCACAAAAAACTGTTCATTTTTCCGATACAAAGACCGTTTTCTGAATTTTTGACCTTATAATTAAGCCAAAAGCAGTTTGGTACGATTAATGCACTTACATTTGCGCAAAATTTTCATTAAAACTAAATTATAGATAAGTATGGCAAAAGTAAATTTTAAACCTCTGGCAGACAGAGTGCTTGTTGAGCCTGCACAGGCTGAGACCAAAACAGCAGGTGGAATCATCATTCCTGATACAGCAAAAGAAAAACCAATGAAAGGTAAGGTGATAGCAGTTGGTAATGGTAAACCCGAAGAGCCAATGACCGTGAAAGCCGGTGATGTTGTGTTATATGGAAAATATGCAGGAACAGAAATTCAGGTAGACGGAAAAGATTATCTGATCATGCGTGAAAGCGATATTTACGCGGTCATTTAAATTATTGAATTGTAGAATTGTTGATTTTTAGAATATCAATTCCGCAATTAATTCAAAAATCTAAAACATTAAAAATCTAAATTAAAAAATATGGCAAAAGATATCACATTCAATATTGAAGCACGCGATGCATTAAAACGCGGAGTAGATGCATTGGCAAATGCAGTTAAAGTTACATTAGGTCCAAAGGGACGTAATGTGATCATTGATAAAAAATTCGGTTCACCTCAGATCACTAAAGATGGAGTTACCGTTGCGAAGGAAATTGAGTTAAGCAATCCGGTTGAAAACATGGGAGCTCAGCTTTTAAAGGAAGTAGCTTCTAAAACAGCAGATGTTGCCGGAGACGGAACAACAACAGCTACCGTATTAGGACAAGCCATCGTTACAGCAGGGTTGAAGAACGTTGCTGCAGGAGCTAACCCAATGGATCTGAAAAGAGGAATTGACAAGGCTGTTTTAGCTGTAGTGGAGAACCTGAAAAAGCAATCTCAGACAATTGGAAATGACAACAAGAAAATTGAGCAGGTAGCGACAATTTCCGCAAACAATGATTCTGCAATTGGAAAATTAATTGCTGAAGCCATGGCGAAAGTGAAGAAAGAAGGTGTTATCACGGTTGAAGAAGCAAAAGGAACAGATACAACGGTTGAGGTAGTAGAAGGGATGCAGTTTGATAGAGGATACATCTCTCCCTATTTTGTGACCAACGTCGATAAGATGGAAACTGTATTGGAGAATCCATATGTTTTGATCTATGAGAAAAAGATCAGTGGAATGAAGGAATTGCTTCCTATTCTTGAGAAGGCAGTTCAAACAGGAAAACCATTGTTGATCATTGCAGAAGATCTTGACGGAGAAGCATTACAAACTTTAGTTGTAAACCGTTTACGTGCTAATTTGAAAATTGCTGCAGTAAAGGCTCCAGGCTTCGGTGACAGAAGAAAAGCGATGCTGGAAGACATTGCTATTTTGACCGGTGGAACATTTATCAGCGAAGAGCAGGGAAGAAGACTGGAAGATGCAGACCTGATCGATCTTGGAAAAGCAGAAAAGATCACGATCGATAAGGATAACACAACAATTGTGAACGGAGCAGGAAAGAAAGCAGAGATCGTTTCCCGTGTGAACCAGATCAAAGCTCAGATTGAATCTACAACATCAGATTACGATAAAGAAAAATTACAAGAGCGTCTAGCGAAATTAGCAGGTGGAGTTGCCGTATTATACATTGGAGCAGCAAGTGAAGTGGAAATGAAAGAGAAAAAAGATAGAGTAGACGATGCTTTGGCAGCTACGAGAGCAGCAGTTGAAGAAGGAATTGTACCGGGTGGAGGAACAGCTTATATCCGTGCTATCGGTGCTTTAGATAAATTAAAAGGAATCAACGAAGATGAGAATACTGGAATTGCAATTGTAAAACGCGCAATTGAAGAACCTTTACGTCAGATCTGCACCAATTGTGGAATTGAAGGATCTATCGTTGTTCAGAAGGTGAAAGAAGGAAAAGATGATTTCGGATTCAATGCACGTACAGAGCATTTCGAAAATCTTTTGAAAGCCGGAGTGATCGATCCTACGAAAGTAAGTCGTGTTGCATTAGAAAATGCAGCTTCAGTTGCAGCTATGTTATTGACCACGGATTGCGTATTAGCAGAGAAGAAAGAAGAGAAACCGGCTTTACCGGGAGGTGGACACGACATGGGTGGCATGGGTGGCATGATGTAATTTACTTCCCGAGTGAAGCGCAGCGGAACCTCGGGATGATGAAAGTTGTAAGAGAGCGTTCGAATTGGACGCTCTTTTTTTATGATTTTGCAGATCGAAATCTGGAGAACTAGAAGGAACTTGTTCGTTTAAAAATAAAAAGCCGAAATATTAAATGGATTTTATAATGGACCGTCAAGCTGAATTTTATGATAAGAAAATGTTAATTTCTCTGCAATTAATAGTAAAAAGACATATAGAAACATTAAGTGATCTTTTAATTAAGTCAATCAAAATGTTGAATTTCAGACAGTTATAATTAACTAGCATATAGAAGTTTGCTAACCTTATACTGTTTAAAATCAGTTTATTATATATGCTAATTCCAATGATAAATCGAATAAATGCTAGTATATTTGCTCAAATCTTTAACCAAAAAACCATGAAAAAAACTCTATTAATTGTTGCTGTTGCAGGGCTTACCCTTGCATCGTGCAAGAAGGAAAGAACCTGTACATGTACAACAACTAACACTTCGTCTAGTGGAGTTGTAACTACAGGAACTCCTCAAGTAACTACTTACAAAAAAGTAAAAGGTGGAGATGCAAAGGATCTTTGCATTTCAGTTACAAACGAGAACAGCAGTATTACGCCTGCTGCTTCAACCACTAAGTCAGAAACTAAATGTGATTTAAGCTAAAAGAAAAAAAATGAAAAAAACTATCATATTCGCCGTTGTAGCTGTAGCAGTTATGTCGGCATCTTGCAGAAAAGAGCGTTCTTGTACTTGTGAGTGGACTAACACAAATGTTAGCACTTCTCCAGCTGGTTCAACAACTACAACAAGTACTGGTAAAAACACTACAAAAATGACTAAGATTAAGAAACGTGATGCTCGTGTTTGGGGTAGCTGTCTTGATCACACTGATAAATCTTCAAACTCATCTACTTTTGGTGGAGTAACTTATACTTCTGAAAATACGACTGAGAACAAGTGTACATTAGACTAATCAATAGTTTAACACCTTAACAATCTAAAGGATAAAAGGAATAGAAGATCCCCTCAGCTTAAAAGCTGGGGGGATTTTGTTTATATAAAAAGTGTATATTTAAACTAAATTTAGATTTATGAAAAAGAATATTTTTTATTCCGTAGCATTTATAGCAATGATTGCTGTATCATGTAAAAAAGACAGAACCTGTTCCTGCACCATCACACCCGTTTCCGTTACAGTAAATAACGTGGCAGTGTCCAATCCAGGAACTTCCAGAACCACCGAAACGAAATACACAAAAGTTTCAAAAAAGTCGGTTAATTGCAGCAGTGGTGAAAGTACAACTACTGTTACCTCCGGAACTGTTACAACGATCAGTGTAGACAAGGCTGATTGTACATTGAAATAGTATAAACCATGTATAATTTATAAACCTAAAAATTAAATCATGAAAAAAATCATCACTTTCGCCATCATTGGCTTGAGCATTTCACTAACTTCTTGTAAGAAAGACCGTGATTGCACTTGTACGATCACTGAAACCACTATTGAAAACCCATCTTCAACGAATGGTAACACAACCACAACAGATGTAATGACCATTACCGGTAAGATGACCATTAAAAAAGTAACAAAGAAACAAGCACAAGGCGCTTGTTCTGAAAAGAGTGGAAGTAGTACAACCAGTAACAATAGCACTTATACAGGTTCCGGTTTCTCTGGAACAAATAGCTCTACAGGTACAAAGACAACTACGCAAGACTGCAAACTTGATTAATAATTAGAAAATAGAATTATGAAAAAGTTAGTATTAATTTGTGCCGGGCTTTCCTTGGGATTGCTTGCATGCAAAAAAGACAGAACCTGCAGTTGTACGATAACAACAACTCAAACCGGTTCTATCGTGATGAGTGGACAAACGATCAATATTAATTCAACCTCTAACGAAACCAGGAAAGAAACGATCGAGAAGACCACAAAAAGCAATGCACTTGCTAACGACTGTGCCTCAACCGAGATCGTGAATGCTCCTACAACATTGAATTCCACACAAACCAATTCAACAGGAACTACAACGGATAATTTCAATATTACAACGACAATGAAAACCGATTGTTCATTGGATTGATCAAAGTTCGTTTACCTTACAAATAAAAAAGCCATCTGACGTAGTCAGATGGCTTTTTTTAATCTCAATCTCAAATCTTATTTCTTGATCCTCTCCACATAGGCACCGGTTCTGGTATCCACCTTCACCCAATCTCCTTCGTTCATGAATAAGGGAACATTGATCTCAGTACCCGTATCAATTGTTGCTTTCTTCAATGTATTTGTTGCCGTGTCGCCTTTTACCCCAGGCTCTGTGTAAGTGATCTGTGCCTCCACAAAGGTTGGTGCTTCTGCTATAATAGGTTCATCTCCTTCAAAGCTTACTTTCACTTCCATTCCTTCCTTTAAAAATTTTGCCTGATCGCCCAGCATCAACTTAGGTAAATGAATCTGTTCGTAGTTCTCATTATCCATTAATACAACAAAATCTCCTTCTACGTAAATGAATTGCATCATTTTATAGTCAACACGAACTATATCTACTAATTCACCGCTTCTGAAACGATTCTCTGTTTGTTTGCCGTTTTTTAAATTTTTCATTTTGGCCTGGTAAAAAGCACGCAAATTTCCCGGAGTTCTGTGTTGGTACTCCATTATCTGCATTAATTCCCCGTTGAAACGGATCACTGATCCTACGCCAATATCTCCTGTGTCTGCCATATTTCTAGTTTTTGATTTGTTGAGTTATTTAATTTATTCTTTTGTTTTATTCATTTATATCATGCACCACACCCATAGCAGAGAATTTTTCTATTCTCTGTTCGATCCTCTTCTCAGCCGGTAGACTCTTCAGGTCCTTCAGGTGTTTCTGGATCTCAGTTTTCACTGTTGCAAATATTTGTTCAGGGTCTCTGTGTGCTCCCCCGACCGGTTCTTTGATCATGCCATCAATCAAACCATTCTTGCTCATATCCTCTGCGGTTAGTTTCAATGCTTCTGCTGCTTTTTCTTTAAAGTTCCAGCTTCGCCATAAGATCGAAGAACAACTTTCGGGAGAGATCACCGAATACCAGGTATTCTCCAGCATCAAAACTTTGTCTCCTATTCCTATTCCCAATGCTCCACCGCTTGCTCCTTCGCCAATAATAATACAGATCACAGGAACTTTCAATTGAACCATCTCCAGTAAATTTCTGGCTATGGCCTCTCCTTGTCCTCTTTCTTCTGCTTCTAATCCCGGATAAGCTCCAGGTGTATCAATAAATGTAACGATAGGTTTGTTGAATTTTTCAGCAAGCTTCATCAAGCGTAATGCTTTTCTGTAACCCTCCGGATTCGCCATTCCAAATCTTCTGATCTGGCGCATTTTTGTATTGATCCCTTTTTGCTGACCAATGAACATGACTGTTTGCCCATCAATCTCTCCAAATCCTCCTATCATTGCTTTATCATCTGCAACGGTTCTGTCACCATGCAATTCGATAAATGTATTATTGCTGATTTTTTCAATATAGGCCAGGGTATAAGGACGTTCAGGGTGACGACTTACCTGTACGCGCTGCCAGGGAGTGAGCTCAGAATAAATTTCTTTGGTCTTATCAAGTATATGTCTTTCGAGTTCAGCGATCTTGTCTTTAAGGTCAACCTTGCTTTTCACAGAAACCTCTTTCAGTTTGGTAAGTTCGTTTTCCAAATCCTGAATAGGTTTTTCAAAATCCAAATAGGTCATTAAAATTGAGTTAGTTAGGGGGCAAAAGTACTATTTTTTGTGTTTTGCCAATGAGGCTGAAAGCTAATGCGCTATTATTCAGTCTGTTATTTTATGACGATTCGGCCTAATTTTTTATTAATGGTCCTTTTAAGCACCGTTAAACGTCTTAATTCCTCTAAGAGGGGCATTGCATCTTCTTCTGAAGTGTTTTTAAGCTTTTCAAACATTTCGTTGATATGCTTCATGAGCCGTTTTTCCTTAAAACTTAAAAGTAAGTGAAGTATGCTTTTGCTTAAAAGATGAACTTCTTTTGTAATGAAGATTCCATGTATAGCCCACCTGGTACTGATCTCTTCTTCTTTTAAAACATAAGTAATAGCAAATGAGCTGATCAAAGGATCGGGTGAATTGGCAAAGTGAGAAACATCGGGAAAACGGTCTTTCAGAATTTCACTTACATATTCATCCAATACCGTTTGATGGATTGGATTCTCAAATCCAACTTCATTTAGTGAAAGATCGAATAAAATGTATTCAGCCAATGCTACTTCCAATTCGCCTAAAACGCCTGCTTCATCTTCCGCAGGAACTTTTATGATCACATTCCCGTACAAGATCATCAATCGCAGTAATTCCCTCTCCTCTATATCAAAATTCAGCTCTGCTGTTTTCAGATTCTGAACTTCGGTAATGATCTCTTCATTGCTAACTGCTGTAGCTTGGTCTGATTGATGTCTTGCTTCTTCCTGTGCTCCTGCTTTTCCAGCTGCTTTTCTCCTGATCTTATTGACCTCTGCCTGTAAAATATTCTCTTCGATCTCCATCACCGAAGCGCAGTCTTTCACATAAACACTTCGGATAATATTGTCCGGGATCAAGGCAATGCTTTCCACAATGTCTTTGATGACACCCGCTTTTTTTATGGGATCATTCTTTGTTTCTGCATTGAGTTTCTTTGCTTTGAAGATCAGAAAATCCTGAACGTTTTCTTTCAGGTAAGTTGCAAATTCTGCCGCTGTTACTTTTCTGCTGAAGGAATCCGGATCATCATTGTCAGGAAACATCAGCAACTTCACATTCATTCCTTCTTCCAATAATAGGGGAATGGCACGGTTACTGGCTTTTTGTCCGGCTTCGTCGCCATCATACAACACCACCACATTCTTTGTAAAGCGATGAATGGATTTGATCTGCTCTATTGTAAGCGAAGTTCCACTGGACGCAACTACATTCTCAATTCCTGCCTGATGCATGGCGATCACATCCATGTAACCTTCCACCAGGTAACAGGTATCATTCTGTTGTATGGATTTCTTTCCCAGCCACAATCCATAAAGGATCTTACTCTTGTTGTAGATGAGTGTTTCGGGACTGTTGATGTACTTCGCTGTTTTTTTATCACTGCTCAGTGTTCTTCCTCCAAATGCAACTACTCTTCCTCCATCATCGTGAATAGGAAACATCACTCTGCCGGTATAACGGTCAAAGATCTCTTTCTCCGTGATCTCCGTTCCTTCTACATGTGTATTGCTGAGAATACTCATGCCTGTACTTACAAGGTATTTTGGAAGATAACCTGCTTTAACGGCGGTTCTTCCGAATACATAACGATCTTCCGGACTATAACCTAATTGAAACTTGTCAATGATCACATCGCTTAATCCTCTCTCCTGAAAATAACCCAGACCAATGGATCTGCCCTCATCTGTCTCTTTCATCATTTCGGTGAAGTACTTTTGCGCGTACTGCATCACAATGAGCATGCTTTCTCTTTCGGTTTGTCTTTCTTTCTCTTCCGGGGTGAATTCTTTTTCTATTACTTCAATTCCGTATTTTCTGGCCAGCCATCGCAGCGCTTCTGGGTAAGAAAGCTGCAAATGATCCATCACAAAATTCACGGTATTGCCGGCTTTGCCGCATCCAAAACACTTATAGATACCCTTTACCGGTGAAACGGTGAAGGAGGGGGTCTTTTCTCCATGAAAGGGACATAAACCCAATAGATTGGCACCACGCTTTTTAAGCGTGACAAATTCACCGATCACATCTTCAACGCGCGATGTTTCTGTGATCTTATCTATTGTTTCTTTAGGTATCAAAAAAGTGTAATTTTGGTAACGATGAAGAACATTAAATATAAAGATAAAATTGCCTCCCTGCCCAGGGTGTTGATTTTGATTTTCTTTCTGATTACCTGCGTTTTATGCAAGGCCCAGGAAGAATCGGCTCAAATGCACCCTTATATCCTGCTTTCAAAAAGGTACATAGGTGCTATTAAACGAAACATTCCTAACCGCAATGCAGGTTATTTCGATACCACTTTTTTTGGGCGAATGAGTGAAGCTCAAGCTGACAAAACAGTGGAAGATTTCACAAGAGAAAAAGGTCCCATACAGACCATTGAGAAAACGGAAGTAGATACGCAAGGATGTAAAATGGCTACTGCCACCTCCATTAAAACGGCTAAGGGTAGATTCTTATGGTATCATTATTACGACCAGGCCCAGCGCATACAACGATTTACAATTGATACTTTCAGTAAACAGTTCTTTCATGAAAAGGAAGTGATTGAAAACAAAAATTTCATTCGCAAGGATGTAGAACTCGAAACGAATGCATTCATCCATTTGCCGGGGTATATTTACTTGCCTTCTTCTTCTAAAAAAAGTCCTCTCGTTATTCTTGTTCAAGGGAGTGGTCCACATGACAGAAACGGAAGTATGGGAAGAAATAAAATTTATCTCGACATGGCTTTGCAATTGGTACAAAAGGGAATTGCCGTGATGATCTATGATAAAAGAACCTATGTGTATCAGTTCAGAGATCCTTTTCCAATGGATAGTATGGATTATTATTCGGAGACAATTGACGATGCAGTTACTGCTTTTAAAACAGCTAAGACCATTCAGGGTGTAGATTCTTCACGGATCTATGTGGCAGGTCATAGTCTGGGAGCTATGTGTGGTCCATTGATCGCAAAGAATTGCAAGGGACTGAAAGGACTCATCCTTCTTGCAGCACCGGGAAGAAGTTTACTGGAAATATTACCGGAACAAGCTGATTACATTGCCAGTTTACCCGGTGGAAACAAAGAGCAGAATGAAAGTTTTGCCAATGCAGTGAAGTGGCAAGTGAAGAATGCGATGAGTCCGGATTTGAACCTGAAAAGTAAAGCGATGTTGCCATTTGGTGGAAGACCAAAGTACTGGTTAATGGACAGAAATTATAAAGTGATCGAGGAAGCAAAAAAATTGAATCTTCCTATTCTTCTTATTCAAGGTGGAAGAGATTACAATGTCACCAAGAAGGATTTTGATATTTGGGAAAGTGCTATGAAAGGAAAAAGCAATTATAAGTCCGTTTGGCTGGAAAATCTGGACCATTTGTATTTTGAAGGAATTGGCATGGCAAAGCCGGAAGATAGTACTCGTCCGCAGCATGTTTCAAAGAGTGTAACAAATAAAATGGCAGAGTTTGTAAACGGAAAATGATTCAAACAATTCTTTTTATCTGATACTTTCGTCCGTTCAAATCAAAGCTCTTTTGATCGCTCTTTAAGATGGCATTTCCAATAGGGGAGTGGATGGAAATGAAGATGTATTCTTCTTCCTTTAGTTTGATCTTTCCAAGAGCTGCAGCCACATAAAAATTTCCCTGATCCGTTAGGATCAAAGAGCCATTTGCAACGGTAGTTTGTTTTAATTCTGTTTGTATTCTTTCTACCTCCGCGATCTGAGTACGGATCAATTCAATTTGCTTGCCGATCTTTTCCTGTTCGATCTGCATCATCGCCTTTGTTGTTTCGTGCTTATCTCCTGCAGAGCTTTTGCTGTCCTGATTGGAAGCATCACTTACATCCTTCATCGATTGGTTAAGGCTGTCTAATTTTTGATGGAGGAGTTGAAGACATAAAGTTTTGATTGCAGATTTCTGCAATGAAAATTCTTCGTCTTTTTTCGAAAAAGACATGATGTTATTAATTGGATTGTCTTCCGGCAAGAAGGAACATCACAGCCATTCTGACCGCAACACCGTTCTCCACCTGATCTAGTATGATGGACTGATCGCTGTCGGCCACATCACTGGTAATTTCTACACCTCTGTTAATTGGGCCCGGATGCATGATCACGATCTTTTTTTCGAGGGAATGAAGTCTTTCTTTGTTCAAACCATACATCATGCTGTATTCTCTGAGTGAAGGGAAATACTTAATGTCTTGTCTTTCCAATTGAATTCGGAGCATATTCGCCACATCGCACCAGTTCAAGGCTTTCATTAGATCCGGTTCTACTTCAACACCCAGTGAAGTGATGAATTTTGGTATCAAGGTGGCAGGTCCGCAAACTTTTACAATTGCGCCCATTTTTTGCAGGCAGAAGATATTGGAAAGAGCGACCCTTGAATGAAGTATATCTCCCACAATAACGATCTTCTTTCCCTTTAAACTTCCCAGTTTTTCCTGTATCGAAAAGGCATCAAGCAAGGCCTGTGTAGGATGTTCATGTGCTCCGTCTCCGGCATTGATTATTTTGGATTTTACCTTCTTAGCAAGATAGATCGCTGCACCTGCACTTGCATGACGCATGACGATCATATCCACTTTCATGGCTAAAATGTTATTGGCTGTATCTACCAAGGTCTCTCCTTTTTTAACGGATGAGTTAGAGGCGGAGAAATTAACTACATCCGCACTTAATCTCTTTTGAGCAAGTTCAAAGGAAAGTTTGGTCCGAGTAGAATTTTCGAAGAAAAGGTTGGCAACTGTAATGTCTCGAAGAGAGGGAACCTTTTTAATAGGACGGTTGATGACTTCTTTGAAACTGGCTGCAGTACTTAAAATGAGTTCAATATCGCTTTTTTGAAGGTACTTTATTCCGAGGAGATGCTGAACGCTGAGGTGACTCATTTTATTTTGAAATCCTATGATTTCAAAAGCTAAAGTTAAGGTAAATTTCTGAGACTGAAAATTATTTTTTCAAATATCGTTCACTTACCACATTCAAATGATGAATTCCGTGCCCACAAATGGTGAATCCTATTGCCAAAACTGTCGCTCTTCCGGCAGCAGTGATGCCGCTTCTGAGTAAGGCCTCATTCGAAAAACTGTTGAAAAGCGAAAGGCTGGCTCTGCGAACGGTCTCAAACTCATTTACGAGATCCTGCAAGTTTCTCTGGCTGAGTTCTGCATTTTTCACATACTCATCCTCTTCAAAGGAAAGGGGTTGTTTTTCGTCCATACGTGCAAAACGTAAGGCTCTGTAAGCAAAGATCCTTTCTGTATCAATGATGTGATTCAAAACTTCTTTTATTGTCCACTTACCCAATTCATAGGCGTTGTTTTCCATACTAGGCTTGATGGAAGAGAAGAATGCGATCACCTCTTTTTCATTTTCATTCAGCGCCTGCAAAACAGAATTCTGTTTCACCAATGGAATGTAATTTTCGTAATAATCGGGGTAGCTGCCTTTTTGTGGTCTCATGTGATGTATTTATGATGGAAAAAGGGATCTTCCTTCCCTTAATTTATTTACTCAGTAAAGAGATACGGTCTTTTCCATCTGTTTCCTTCCATTCCACTTTCACGTTCTGTGTCTCTATAGAATCAATGGTGATCCCTGCGTACTTAGCCTGTATAGGTAAATGTCTGAAGAACCTGCGGTCCACTAAAACAAGTAACTCCACATCCACAGGACGACCAAAGGCCAGCATGGCATCCAAACCTGCACGTATCGTTCTTCCGGTGAATAGAACATCATCGATAAGTACCACACTTTTATCTTCAATGGTAAAATCGATATTCGTTTGATTCGGGATGAGTTCTTTTTTTCTGAAATCATCTCGGTAAAAAGTAATATCGAGCTCTCCGCAACTGATCTTCTTTCCTTTTAATATGGTCTCCAGCTCTTTCTTGATCCTTTTTGCGAGAAAGATTCCCCTTGGCTGTAAGCCAATGATGGCCGAATTACTGAAATCATTGTGTACTTCGATCAACTGATGACACAACCTTTTAATGGTGATGTCAAACTTCTGTTTTTCTAATAATACTTTTGGTTTCATGTTTCTTCACACAAATTTAATCAATAATAAATACAAATTTATGGGCGCTTTGCTTCTTTGATGAATTTAAATTCTGTTCTCCGGTTCATTCTGTACTCTTCTTCAAGGCACTTCTTTCCATCCAGACAATTGTTCAAAGGATTGGATTCACCCATGCCGGACGGTTTTAAACGAGCATTATCGACGGATTTAGATGCCAGGTATTTTGCTACCGATTCACTTCTTTTAAGGGATAGTTTCTGGTTATCGGCATCTGTCCCCCTTGAATCGGTATGTGAAACGATCTCCAGTTTATATTCCTTATTGTCTGTCATTAATTTGGCAATTTTATCAATGACAGGAATAGACTCCTTGGATACTTCAGCCGAACCACTTTCATAATAGATCATTTCCCGGATGATGATCTGATTCGTTGCATTTCGGGTTTGACTGTTGAATTCCAGACTAACATCTTCCTCATTCATATAACGCAAGCGACTCACGTCTGCCGGCAATAATTTATAATGGAAAAGATTGTTCTCTCCTGCTCTGAATTCAGTGATAAATTCGCCGGCGATATTGGACATATAAACTTTCTCGTCTTTATCAGCAGGTACGTATCCCGGCAGATCAAAGGCATAAGCAGCATAGGGATTTACATTCTTGAATTCAAAATTTCCCTGATTATCTGTTTTCTGACTTTGCAACACCTGATTGTATTTATCCTTGATCTCGATCACCTGTTCTGCAATGGAACCTATCTTTTCAGATACTTTAAGCATTTTTCCTTTGATGGTTGCAATGAAATCCATTTCAGGATCTGTTTCCGTTATACTTGCAAGGCGGCTAATATCAGCCGGCAAGAGTTTGTACTCAAATCCAATGTCTGTGTGTTTGAACTCTGCTATCACAATATTGCTTTTCGTCATGATGTAAAGTGCTTTTTCTTTACAGCTATTGTCTATGTACAGGTTATAATTGTATCCTTGGTTCAGCTTTTCAAATTTATAGGCCCCTTCATCATCTGTCTTTTGAGTGGCGATCACCTGGTTCGATGCATCTCTTAAGTAAACATTGAGATCTTTTACGGGTTTACGGTCCGGATTGACGATCTTACCTTCTACGGTGAGTTTTCTTGCTCTTAAATTATCTTTTGGTATAACGAAATAGAATTTAATGTATTCGCTGCCACTTTTCATTTTGAAGATTGATTTTTCGATCGATTCATTCAACTTCGAACGGGTTCTGGAGATGCCTACATTGAAGATGATCCACTTGGAAGAGTATTCGGAGGATGTGATCTTATTGGAAAAATCATCGTATTTATTGCCATCTCCGATCAATTCCAGTTTTTCATTGCATTGTGGCTCGAGAATATCTTTCACAAAACAGGCATTCAGTTTATCATAGGCGATGTTGTAATTCATTTTCTTCGGGTCACCAAAAAAGGTTGAAAAAGCTTTATCGGCAAATCCTTTCTCATCAATGATCTGCAGAAAATCATCTTTATCTTTTGTTTCCTTAATAAAGACGCGAGCATCGCCGATCACGACAATGTTCAGAGTAAATATTCCTTTGGAACTTATATAAGGAGCAAGCGCATCATTGTAAGATGACTTTTCTTTGTTTAATGTCACCCTTAAATGCAGATCGATGTTTTCCTTGGCTGAAAGGATCTTGGATGCGAAGGATGTTCTTGACGGATCTTCGCTTTTATCGGTGTTGTATTTGAATTCTTTTGCTTCCTTGTTCCAGCAATCAATTTGCTTAATGTCGATCTTATATGGATTTTGTTTTACCGGATCCCCAAATGCATTTTTAATAGCTTGTGGAATGAGCTTGTTATTCGACTCTAAGAATTTATATTCATCTTTGGTAAGCAGGAAGATCTTGGTCGACTCCTGGGTAAATGCAAGTGGAATCAGTCCAAAAAAGAAGAGTAGTAAATAAAGGTAGATTTTGTTCATATACTTGTACAGGACTAATATAGAAATAATTAATTGTAAATTCTAGAACTGAAATAAAAGTAGGTTTCAATTCGACAAAATGATGAAATCATAAGGCGGAGCGAGCCTTCATTCTCTGTTCTTACTATCCACAAAGATGGTAACCGGACCATCATTTGTAAGGCTGATCTTCATGTCGGCACCAAACACTCCTGTTTTTACAGGTTTGGGACAAATTTTCTCACACTCTCCAATAAAGAAGTTATAAAGGGCATTCGCTTTTTCAGGCTTTGCAGATCGAATAAAAGAAGGACGATTCCCTTTTTTTGTAGAAGCAAATAGGGTGAACTGACTTACGAGCATCAATTCTCCTTTGATCTGCAGAAGGTCGAGATTCATTTTTCCTTCTTCATCCGAAAAGATTCGCATGGAACAGATCTTGGAAGCCAGCCATTGTGCATCTTCTTCTGTATCCGTTTCTTCAATACCGATAAGTATCAATAATCCCTGATCAATGGAAGAATGGATCTTGCCTTCTATTCGAAGTTCAGATTGAAGAACCCTTTGTACAACGACTCGCATAAAATTTTATATATTTGGTAAAAATATATAAAATGAAAAAGCTTTTCGCTCTTATCTTGTGTATAGTTTTTATTAGTTCCTGTAAGAAGAAAACAGAAGAACCACCGGCTGAAGAACCAACACCTGTACCCGTGACCGATTGCCCAACCTGTGATTTTCCATTGACAAAATGGACCTCGACCGGAACAGGGGCTAAACTTATATTTCGATTTAAATTTGACAGTACCCAAGTGCGCTTGAATAATATGGGACAACCAACGGTTGTTGCAGCAGGCAACGCCGGACAAAGTCCGATTTTCAATGGAATGAGCGCTCATTACATAGAGTTAGCCCAGACAGATATGACTCCGGTAGGAGGTGGTTCTGTTCTTTACAGAGCGGAAGAAACTAAATGCGGTGGAGCAAATGCAATTACTTTTTGTAAATCCGTTGTATGCAAAGAAAACGACACCTGCTTTTCTATTCCCTTCAGTTCTATTCCACCCGGTACTTACAAATGGCTTCGTGTTTCACTTGCCTATCAGAATTATGATGTGAAGGTGAGGGTGAACGGACAAAACCTAACTGGAACAATTGGTTCTTTTGTCGGATTTAATACTTATATTACAAAATATAAAATGAAAAATGCGGTGATGACTCCAACAGCAGGAGGCGGAGCCGGGAATCATTTGCAGGGATACTGGGGCTTTTATACTTCTGTTTCTGGAGTTGAATACAAATCAGATGGACAGGCACCGGCTACAACAGTGGTAAATCCTAATTTCGCCAATTCGCCAATACCTGCAGGAAGTTGCCTTGTTACAGGAGAATTCTTCAATAGCCTCACAATGGCTAATGCCCCTTTTGTAATTACGGGAAATGAGACCCAGGATAAGGTGATCACCATCTCTTTGTCAACCAATAAGAGTTTTGAGTGGAAAGAAATGACATTCGACGGATTGTTTGAACCGGGTATCAATGAAACCGTGGTGGATATGGGCTTACGGGGGATGATCCCGAAATACTAAAGTGGAGTAGAGGGATCTATTTTCGCTTTTTTATTTGGAGACTGTTACTTCTTTAGCTTTTGACTTATCGTAACTCACAAAAATATTGATCCACAGTAACCTGCCTGTACGGTAGACCACTGGCATAAGTACAATAAGCAGGATAGAATAACTGATAAGAAATCCAAGTGCATTGAAACCAAAGAGAAGGTAAAGCACAACAAACCAGCTCAATCCTAATATTACGGTAAGTCCGTAATTAATGTACATCGATCCGTAGTAAAATCCGGTTTCCCTTTCAAAGCTTTCCCCGCATACCGAGCATTTGGTGTTCATCTTATCAAAAGACTTCAGTTTGTAAGGGTTGTTGTAAATGAAGAAACTGCCTTGATGGCATTTCGGACATTTATTGGAGAACATGCTATAAAGTTTCTGTCTTAACATAGAGCAGGGAAGGATAACTCACAGTAAAGGTAAACAGATATTTTCTACTTGAAGGTAAATAATGGAACTAAATATCCAAGTGAGAGCAATCAACAGCGGGCATTCAATAAATTCGGAAAATTGAAGGCTAACAGAATGGAAAACATTGTAAATTTATTCGTATCAAACAAGTCCTGATATATTCAAAAGAACCATCACATCGTCTGAATTATATTCTGGGTGTACTATTCTCATCTGCTTTTGAAATAAAAGCTGATCTCACGCATGATCTGAGTGTTTTTAATGCTTTTCAAGGACCAAAACTGAATTATTCCCATGAGAAGATAGACGATTGTTTACAGATGATCCCACATTCACTACTGTTTGAGTACGGCATTAAGGATCATGATATAGAAGTACATCAGCATGCAACATTCAAGAAGATCTTTTTCAGGACCGGTGGAAAGGAAATTCCTTTCGATCTGTTTGGCGCTTCATTCTGGTTATTGAGTCGCTATGAAGAATATCTGCCCCATAAAACAGATAAATTCAATCGATTTCATTATAAGACATCCATTGCCTATCAACATGATTTTCTTGAGACACCACTCGTGAATCTATGGCAATTTGCCCTAAAGGAGTTGTTGCAGAAAAAGTACCCTGAACTTGAATTCAATACCCGAACCTATAATTTCAGATCGACCATAGATGTAGATAATGCCTTTCTGTACCGTGACAAAGGTGCCGTTAGAATTCTTGCAGGTTATGTATCGGATCTTATCCATGGAAATTTTTCCGGGATCAAGGCAAGAACATCAATTCTATTGAACAGAAAGGTAGACCCATTCGATTGCTATGATTTTTTAATAAAAGTGAATAAAGAGAATCATACAGAAAGCATTTACTTTTTTCTTTTGGGAGATTACGGTGTGAACGACAAGAATATTCCTGCCTCTAATCGCCATTTTCAGTCTTTGATCAAGCACATTGCAGATTATTCACAGATCGGCATACATCCATCCTTCGGTTCCGGGAATCGCATGCAGCAATTGCTGATCGAAATCAGCCGTCTTAGTTCCATCACGCATAAACAAGTGAGAAGCAGTCGCCAGCATTTTTCTATTTTAAAATTTCCATATACCTATAATTCACTTTTACAAGCGGGTATTACGGATGATTACACGATGGGATATACAAATAAGAATGGCTTCAGGGCTTCTTATTGTCATCCTTTTAAATGGTATAACCTTATAGAGGAAACAGTGAGTTCTTTGACTTTACATCCTTTTACTTTCACTGAGAACACGATCGAGTACGAGTCTTCCTTAAATAAAAAGAGCTTTGAAGAGAATACCTCACATTTCATAGAACAAGTAAAACAGTATGGAGGAGAGCTTGTTACTATCTTTCATAATAACAGTTTTAATGAGAAGATGAAGGTAAATTACGTTGAGCTGATCAAAAGAACAGTTTAAATGAAATTAAAATAGAAGTTGACCAGGTCAGCGATCGTAAAATAAGTGTTGGATAGAACTGTATTCTTTATTTCTTCTGGTTTGAACCATTTTACTTCTTCAATATTTTCTTCTGTTTGAGGTTTTAACTCTCCGTTGAACTCGGTTTCCATCTCGAACCAGTAACTTTGTTTCAAGGCGAAACTTTCTTTGAAGGGATAGAGATGAAAGGTGGAAGGTAATGGTCGAAGGATCTTCAATCCACTTACTGCACATTCTTCCTCGCATTCTCTTATCGCACAAGCTTCTATCTTTTCTCCTTTATCCAGTTTCCCTTTCGGAAGATCCCATTTGCCTAAACGCTTAATAAATAAATAGGCATCTCCTTTTTTGATCAATCCTCCACCGGCAACAATGTATTTGTAATTTTTGGTGAGGTATTCAAACACGAGATCGAAGTCCTCTTCATTCGCCTGATAGATCCTCTTACTTTTACCTTTCTCTTCACTTAATATTTGCTTTATAAATTTTGTCAGTCCTTTTTCACTTCTATCCTGGAGCATTATAATCTCTTGATTGTGCGAAGCTTGACCATTCATTTCGCCAAAAAGGATCACATCGTTATTATAATATATTTTTTTGTTCATAAAATGCTCATTGGGAAAGCCATAGTAATTTTAACTTTGTCGTATGACATCCTTCGACGATCCCGCGTATAAAATTGCTGAATTTTTATTACAAATAAAAGCCATTAAACTACAACCTGAAAATCCTTTCACCTGGGCAAGTGGCTGGAAATCGCCGATCTATTGCGATAACAGAAAAACACTTTCTCAACCTGCCATTCGTACCTATATCAGACAACAATTCACTGCCACTATCAATGCCAAGTTCGCAAAGCCGGATGTAATTGCCGGAGTTGCAACCGGTGGTATTGCTTTGGGCGCTCTGGTGGCGCAGGAAATGAATCTGCCTTTTGTCTATGTAAGAAGTGAAGCGAAGAAACATGGCTTGACGAATATGATTGAAGGGGAGATCAGCAGCGGGCAAAGTGTTGTTGTGATAGAAGACCTTATCAGTACTGGAGGAAGCAGTTTGAAAGCTGTGGAAGCATTGAGAGAGAAGGGATGCGATGTGAAAGGCATGGTGGCCATTTTCACTTACGGGTTCAAAACGGCAGAGGATAATTTCAAGGCAGCAAAATGTCAACTCGAAACGCTTACCAATTACGATGTATTGGTGAATAAAGCTGTTCAGAAAGAATATGTAACTGAAAAAGATTTGGAAAGCTTGAAGCAATGGCGACTGGACCCTTCGAAATGGACAGGAAGTTTAGTTAAATAAAGGCAAAATCGGGTCTCCTTTTACTTAATTATTTAATTTAGTTCTACTAAAAAAAATTCTATGAAAAGAAAGATCTTGATGAGTTTGCTGATCTGTTCGGCTTTCCTGGTAAAGGCACAGGACATTGATAAAAGACCATTCATTGAAATAACAGGCACGAGTGAAACCGATGTCACACCTGATGAGATCTTTATCACGATCACATTGCAGGAAAAGGGAGATTCTAAGGAACGTTCCATTGAGAAGCAGGAAGAGGATCTGAAATCCAATCTGAAAGAATTGAATATTGAATTGAATAATCTGATGTTGTCAACTGCCAATGCTGATTTCAGAAAAATTAAGGCATTTAAGAAGGATGTGGTGACATCAAAGTCATTCCTTCTTAAAGTGAATTCGGCTGATATGGTTGACAAAGTTTATAAGCGTTTGGATAAGATCAACGTATTTGATGCCTATATTTCCAAATTGAATCACAGTAAGATCACAGACTTGACCGCTGAAAACAGAGAGAAAGCAGTGATTGCGGCGAAGAAAAAAGCGCAAGCCTTGGCACAGGCAGTTGGGAATAACATTGGAGCGCCAATATCTATCATTGAATCGGTAAATACGGTTGATGCTAGCCCTTTCAATAACAATTATAATTATTATGGTGGAAGGTATGCAGGGAATGTTGCGCAAAGTTTCAGTAGTCCTGAATTCAGTGAAAATACGGGAGATGATATTTCCTTCAAGAAGATAAAATTGCGTTCCAGTTTTCTGGTTAGATATGAACTAAAATAAATTGGCAGCCTTTACTTTAAATAGCGAAACAAATAAAACAGAATCGACACTGAAAAGTCTTTTTCTGTTCTTAAGTGACTTTAAGAATTTCGCAAGTATACTTCCCAATGATAAAGTGGAGGGATTTACTTATTCAGAAGACCAATGTTCTTTCACCATCAAAGGTATTACGCCTATGACAGTGAAATTAGAAGAAAAGATCCCGTTTCAATCCATTTTATTCACCAGTCAGGGATTGGGAAAATTCAACTTCACTTTAAAGGCTTTTTTTATGGGTGATCAAAATTCGCCGGGAGAATGCAAGATCGAAATGGGTGGAGATCTGAATCCTGTAATTTTGGGTATGGCCAAGAATTCATTGCAGCAATTGATCAATACCATGTCACAGAAGCTTGGAGCTTTGAAAGAAGAAGAACTGCATTCTAAGGTTTAAATCTTTTAAACTAAATAATGTCTGAATTAATAAAGATCTTTCTTATTATCCATGTGGCAGCGGGATCAGTAGCGTTACTTGCCGGATTGATCGCTATCTTTTTAAGAAATAAAGTGAAACTGCATCGTCCTGCAGGAAAGGTTTATTACTGGGCCATGACAGTTGTTTTCATAACAGCTGTTTTCATCTCACTTGTAAAAGGAAATGTGTTTCTTTTTTGTGTGGCTGTTTTCACTTATTATTCCTGCTTAACAGCTTATCGTTCCTTGCGTTTAAAAAAGCTGCATCTGGATCAGAGACCAATGTGGTATGATTGGGTCATTGAAGTGGTTTTTGGTTTGATTCATATTGGCTTTGTTGTATTTGCATTGATGAAGATCGGGAAACATCCGGAATTTGGCACAATTGCCCTGGTTTTCGGATTGATTGGAGTGAATGGGAATGTGACAACAATCAAAAGACTAAGGGCAAAGAATTTGACACATAAAAATTATTGGTTGCTCGCTCATATAGGCGGCATGCTTGGAAGTTATATAGGCGCTTTCACTGCCTTCATAGTCAACAATGGAAATCATATTCCGGCACCACCTATCGTACTATGGTTAGGCCCAACCGTTCTCCTTGTACCTTTCATGATGTATGAATTGAATATTCATAAGAAGAAGGGTGGATTATTTGAAAAGACAGGATGAATTCGTCCGTTTTAGTTTGCATCGCTTTCTGTTTGCGTTATGAAAATATTCTTTAATTGCAATATTTTTTCCTTCAATTATAAATTTACATTTGATCGATCTTCGTGATATTTCAATAACCATAATAAAAAATAACAGATGGCATTAGCAGAAAAATTAAATGAGCGTAGCAATGGTTTGTGTGAGTTGTGTACTGAAAACAAAGCAGAGCATGAATATACAGTGAGTCCGAAAAAAGATGACAATGTAGCGAATCAGGTTGCACTATGCGAGGCCTGCTTAAAAGCGATCGATGATGTGGAATCAGGCTATAACTGGCGCTTTCTGGAAGGAAGTATTTGGAGTCAGGAGCCAAGTATACAAGCTTTGAGTTATCGTATTTTGCAAATGCACAAAGAGGAGAGCTGGGCCAATGATGTGATCAGTTCAGTTGATCTTGATACAAATACCATCGAGTGGGCGATGAGCGCTTTTGAAAAAGCAGCAGTTCACAAAGATGCCTTTGGGAATTTATTGGTGGATGGTGATACAGTTGTCTTAACTCAGGCCTTGAATGTGAAAGGAACTAACTTTACGGCTTCGAAAGGAACTGTGGTAAAACGAATCAAATTAGTTCATGATAATCCAGATCAGATTGAAGGTAAAGTAAATGAGCAACAAATTGTGATCCTTTGCAAGTTTGTAAAGAAGCAGTGATTTTTAATTAAAGTATTATCCAATAATTTCAAAAACAAAACCCCGCTCATTGCGGGGTTGCTTCTACTTTGGTGCGGAGACTGAGGGGTTATTAGCATGATCCCTTTGGAGGAGACCAGCACCAAAGTGAAGCAACCTTACAGGTCTTTTTTATTTTCATCATTCATTTCAGAAAACAAGTTTTCTTCATTCTTTACAAAAAATAAAAAACCCCGCCAATTGCGGGGTTGCTTCTACTTTGGTGCGGAGACTGAGGGATTCGAACCCTCGATACCCTTGCGGGTATACAAACTTTCCAGGCTTGCTCGTTCGACCACTCTGACAAGTCTCCTATTTAAAAGGGAGGCAAATTTAACACTTTATTCCTTTATCTACCTCATTTTTGGAGCAAGCTTTTTAATTTATTGGCTATCTTTACTAAAAGCATTTTCATTATGAAAAAAGTCAACGTCCTCTCACTTTCAGCTCTGTTTTTATTGCTGAACTCTTCCTTATTTGCTCAAACTACTGCAATAAAACCCTGTGGAACCTACAATGCAATGGAGAAAAGGTTTGAAAAAGATCCTCAGGCAAAAATAAATTATGAAGCTTCCCAAATTCAGCTGAAGAGCAGATTAGATAATTTCAGAACTGCTGCCAATAAAACTGCTGCGTTTCAATATACCATTCCTGTTGTATTTCATGTATTACATACAGGTGGTAACGAAAACATAAGCGATGCGACTTGCCTGGCTGCACTTGCACAAGTGAATGCAGATTATGCCAGAACTGGTCCTGATGCGAATACCGTTGCAGCCCCGTTTCAAAGTCTATACATCAACTCGGATATCAAATTCATGATCGCAAAAAAAGATCCAAGCGGTAATTGTACAACTGGTATCATTCACACTTTTGATTCGCGAACAGAGTGGAGTTCTACGAACACCAGTTATTCCGGCATAACTTGGGATCCTACCAAATACCTGAATATTATCGTTACCAAGGTCATTGATAACAGTCAGCTCATTGGCTATACATGGCTTCCAGGTACCTGGCCTGCAGGCTCAGATCCTGATTGTATCGTTTATGACAATAGTTTTTTAGTTGGATTGAATGCAAGATCGCTTTCTCATGAGATCGGTCATTGGCTGAATCTTCCTCATACTTTCGGAAATACAAATGATCCGGGACAAGTTTGTGGAGATGATGGAATAGGGGATACGCCGGCAACAAAAGGTACTTATGCCTGTCCGAGCAGTTTAACCGGTAACGTGTGCGATGTAAGTGGAATTGATAATGTTGAGAATTTCATGAATTATTCTTCTTGTCCAAAGAATTTCACCACGGATCAAACGAATGTGATGCGCGCCACACTCGCTGCAAATGTCAGCTCAAGGGATAATTTATGGAGTCCCGCCAATTTAACGGCAACTGGAGTGAACGGGACAGCCAGTTGCGCACCTATCTGCGACTTTCTTTCCACAAATAATAACTATACGGTTTGCTCAGGGACTTCGCTTACAATGAAAGACTTTTCTTACAATGGAGTCATAACTTCATATTCTTGGACAGCTTCCAACGCTTCAGTGATCAATCCAACTGCATCCATTACAAATGTAAGTTTTCCTACTCCCGGCACTTCAATCGTTACTTTAACAGTAAGTAATGGTCAGGGTACCTCTACAAAATCAAGAACGATAACCGTCTTGAACGGTGCACCTGGTGTTCCGAACAATTATGGCGAAAGCTTTGAAGTGGATGGATTACCTCCTGGCTGGTCAGTTACCAATCCGAATAACGGAACCGTAACATGGGATCAAACCTCTTTAGCCGCATCCATGGGAAGCAAATCTTATTACATGAATGCTATTGCTGCTGTTGCCAATCAATACGATTACCTGAACATGCCGGTGATCGATGTATTGAACAACCCGAACAATGTCTTCAATTTTAAATATGCCTTTGCGAGACATAACGTGAATAATAATGATCAATTGAAGATTCAAGCTTCTACTAATTGTGGTGGCACCTGGCAGGATATCGTCGTTCTTTCGGCTGCAACGATGGCCAATCAATCGGGAGGTGTAGATCCTAATCCATATATTCCATTGGCAAATCATTGGAAATTGTATGATGTTACAACTCATCCTAACTGGGTAAATCTAGCTCCTTATTCAAGTGTTATGATACGTTTTGCTTTTGTTGAAGATCTTGGCGGAGTAGGATTCGGTAACAGACTTTTTATTGATGAGATCAATTTCGGAGATCCGAATGGAATGAAAGAGCAAAGTACTTCAGCTCAATTGTCGTTGTTTCCTAACCCGAGCAATGGCGACTTAAAGTTAAGATTGAAGCTGGATGATGAATCGGAGATCAGTTATACGATCTATGATATCATCGGCAAGCAAGTGTACAAGTCTTCTTCAAAAAAACTAAGTCCGGGCACACATGAACTCTCGGTAACGCAATTGAGCGGAATGGCGAAAGGAGTCTACCAGATCAAAATGAATGTAGATGGAGTATTTATTATAAAGAAACTGATCGTTGATTGATCAAAACGTTATTTTATCTTGAAATATAGATCCGTTTACGGATGACCTGATCTTCTTGACTTAATTCAAGAAAGTAGAGACCTTCCGGCAACACTGCGACATTCAGTTTAGAATGTTGTTCAACAATGGAGCCAAATTGAATCACGGCACCTAAAGTGTTGCTTAAAGTAAAATTACATTCTTTGTTATTGCCTTTCTGAATATGAAGAACCTGACTGACAGGATTCGGGAATAGATCAAAATTCAGATCATTTTCTTTTGATTCCATTCCGGTTACAGTAGGCGCGTTGCAAGCCAATGTAGGAAAACTCACAGCAGCACAGGTGGCAGGTGGTGGAGTGATCATCCCTGAGATGGTCGAATTGATCGTTTTATATACGAAGACATCTCCTATACCACCTAAGTTGACCAAAGTGGAATTCGAAGCCATATAAACATAATGAAAGAAAGAGTTTTTTAAATACAGCGTTGTCCCACCTTGCAGGTAATACCTTCTGTTGGATGTTCCTAAGGTATCATAAACCACAGCATTATTGCAAACTTGATAGGGTCCAAGGAAACCACTGGGATTATTGACATAAGTGCACGGCCCGCCAAATTGCGCAATAGGTACAACAGACATGGTACATTGTGATTTCACCACATGCGCAACTAGTATTATGAGGAATATCAGTGAAACTTTTACTTTAATCATAGATCCTGTTTAAATACCGATTTTTTCATTCACAAATTTGATTATTGCACTTTCCTCTTCCAGTGTTTTCTTCTGGATCTCATAACCTTTAGCTACTAATTCTTCAACGAATTTTTTATCCGTATATCCGGCTGCGTTGATCCTAACATTCATAAAGGAACCCATCACGGCACTTCTTGCACATAAGGCACCAACACCGGCATCTGTTACTGAATTGGGATTTCCTTTCTCTACCATTGCTCGAATTACTTCCAGACTTTGATAGCTTAGCTCCATAACTTTAAATGGAACTTCGATTGCGTTTTTAGTAGCTGCCTGAACGGCAGCAGTCCTGGCTTTCTTTTCTTCCTCGCTTCCTTTTGGCAATGCAAATGCAGATATGATCATGTTAAATGCAGCTGTATCTGCATCTACCATTTTCAGTAATTCATCCTTAAGCTTTTGTCCCTTTTCCGCATAAGCACTGAATTCTTCCCATCTGTCATCCCATCCTTTTTTATGTGAACTCAAGTTCGCCACCATGGTAGCCAGAGAAATTCCCAGATTCCCGATGTAAGCAGAAATAGAACCTCCACCCGGAGCCATACTTTCGCTTGCTGTTTCATCAGAGAAATCACTTAATGTCATACTCACCAGCTTACTATCTGACCTATCCTTTAATTTATATTCGATGATCCTTTCTTCCGGCACGAATGGACCAAGTTCATCCAAGCCCAGTGACTTAACTGCAATTTTGATCAACTCTTTCTCACTAACTCCAACCGAACGCTTTTGTTTCTTTAAAAAATAAACCCCTGCATCAAGTAAAGATTTAAGTGGGATCAAGCCTACAAGTTCAGAGCCCGTTACACGAATTCCCCTTTCTGTGGCTTTCTTGCATACTTCATCAAATGCTATATGTACCGGGGTTGTGTTGATGTTGGTTAGATTCATAGAGATCTGACAAACTCCATATTCTTCAATGTACCAGCCAATAGCCTTTACTGCTTTTAAAGTTCCTGGAATTGATTTGGGAGTTCCATCTGCATTCATAACGATCTTTCCCGTGATAGGATCTCCTTCTCTTACAACTCTTCCGGCCTCCCTTACATCAAATGCAATGGAATTGGCCCTTCGTGTCGACGTGGTATTCAGATTCACGTTATAGGCTACCAAAAAATCTCTGGCTCCGATCACCGTTGCACCTCTATGTTTATCAAACTCGGCTGGACCAAAATCAGGTTTCCACTCCGGTAATTTTATCTTTTTGAAGAAGCCTTCGTATTCTCCTGCTCTGATCACCGAGAGATTGTTTCTTTCTTTATTTTTCTGGGCAGCTTCATATAAGTAAACTGGCAACTGAAGTTCCTTGCCGCATCTTTCGGCAAGTTGAATGGCGTAGCGTGCTGTCTCTTCCATACTGATTCCTGAAATGGGAATAAGTGGACAAACATCTGTTGCGCCCATACGAGGATGTTCACCCTTGTGTTTGCTCATATCAATGAGTTCACCGGCCTTTTTAATTCCCAGAAAAGCAGCTTTAATAACAGCTTCAGGTTCTCCTACAAAAGTTACAACTGTTCTGTTTGTTGCTTTTCCCGGATCAACATTTAAAAGTTTTACTCCTTCAACACTTTCTATCTCATCAGTTATCTGTTTGATGATGTTTAGATCTCTTCCTTCACTGAAATTGGGTACACACTCTATTAATCGCTTCATATAGTAAAAAAATAATAATGGAATTTTCGTTCTAAATCTAGCAAAATATGCAAAAATCGCAAAAACAACTTATGTACAAATTGATAAATGCAGTCAGAAGTTAAATTCAATTTGCTCCTCCTTTTTAGTTGTACAAAGTATTAGTCTACTTAAAAACCCCGATTCCTTTCAATTACCCTAAGCTTCTTGTCTGGACTAGTTTTGTATCATCAAACACAACAAATAATATGAAAACCCAAAGCACCCATTTCAAGAGAATATTGCCATTTCTCGGCATTTTGCTCATTTGTTTAAAAGCGCTAAGTCAAACGAATTCAAAGAATGAATTCACTGCTTTTTGGCCTAATGGTGATGTGACACGACAGGCCGACCTTGGTCAAGTTTGGATCATAAAGACAAACGGGAAAATTGTGAAAGAGGTAACGATAAGAGAATACAGCAAGGCGAAGGGTAAATTGGTCTACGAAAGAGAAAGAACGCTACACGACATTGAGACTTTCAATATCAAATCGATCACAAAAAGCTCAAACTGCGCTCATCACATATATTTTGATAAAGAAGGTAATCCGATGGTTACTAAAAATCCTGAATATGCATTCGGATATGATAATTCTGATTTTAAAAAGAGCGAATTAGCTTCTTCAAAACAGGCCGCGCAAACAACGACTAGTTCATCTAAAGCAGAGAACGTACAAAGGAAAGATTCCATTTCTATAAAGCAAACGCCAAAAATAACGGTGGACACTGCAATCGTGTTGAAGAAAGTAGTTACTCCCGTGGCGTCTTCTTCCACGAATACCTACGCAAGCGTTTGTGATACGGTCGTTAAATCGGATGGTACCAGAGTTCTCGTGAAAATTCTTGAATTAAGTGAATTTGAAATTCGATACAAGCGAATGGATTACTTAACCGGACCCGTTTATAATTTGATCATTAAACCGGAAACCAAGGTGATACAATATGAAAAAAGCAGAACAGTAATAATTAACTAAAAACCAACAAAAAAATGAAAACAAAAACAACGATCGCGGCAATCCTTCTTGCAGCAGGAATGATGGCCCAAAACAAACCAACAATTGCAGTACTCAATATTGACAGTAAAGGAACGATCAACGATGCTCAGGAAATGGGTTATCTGGTTCGTCTGGAAATGGAAAAAACAGGAGTTTACAACGTAATGGATAAATACGAAGTAAACGATGTTCTTTCTAAAAACAATCTAGATATCACGAATTGCTATTCCAAAACATGTTTAACAGACGCCGGAAAATTATTGAATGTGGATAAAATGCTGGGAGGAAGTGTAGAAAGATTGGGAGAGAAGATCGTGATCTCTTTGAGATTGATTGATGTAAAATCAGGCAATATCGAAAAAACAGAGGCGACTGAGTATTTGAATCTGCCGGAAGTTCAGAAAATGGTGGCGATCTCGGTGAAGAAAATGGTGGGACAAGAACCGGATCCAAACATGGTGAAATTACTTATTGATTATGATGTGCCTATTGAAAGTCCAAAGAATACTTTAAGACTGAACGGCCCACGCATGGGTTTTGCCACCACCGTTGGTCCTGCGTTTGAGGTCTTAACAGGTGATGATAAAAGTAAAGGACAGTTCGGAATGTTTGCTGCGACTTTTCAGTTCGGATGGCAACAGGAATTTCAATACATAAGTGCAGGAAATTTTCAGGCATTGGTAGAGAACTTCTTTATGATCAGTGGTCTTGAAAGCAGTCGATTTATCCCATCTTACTCTCCAATGCTGGGTTTCCGTTTTGGAAAAGGTGCCTGGGAATTTGGTTTTGGTCCAACCTTCCGTCTTGTTCAAAAAGCAAATGGTTTTTATGATAAAGAAGGATATATAGGTGGAAAAAATGAATGGCATTTAGATAATGAATGGTCAGATGCGATAGGAAAAAAAGATAGCACTTGGAAAGCAAACAATAAGGAATTAGTAAGTAAAAATCCTTATTCACGAGAAGCGCGTATCGATAGCAGAGGAGATATCGCATTATCAACCGGTTTGATCATTGCTGTAGGTAAAACCTTCCGTTCAGGATATTTGAACATCCCTGTGAATGCATTTATTGCTCCTCGTAAAGATGGAACTACAATAGGTGTGACAGTAGGATTTAACATTCAGAAAAAGAAAAAAATTGAGTAGGATCATTAAAACAAATCGCATGAAGAGCTTGAATCTTTTTATATGTCTATTCTTGATCGGTTTTACAGCCTTTTCACAAAAGAGCGAAAGCACGAAAGTGAAATACACAACGCTGATGATAGGTAAAAATGAATTGAATTTAAAGGATCTGGGCTATACGCGAATAGTATTAAAAGATGGTTCAATAAAAAAGAATTGCGTCATAACTGAAATAGGAGAGAATGGAATAGTGTATATAAAAGACAGGGTTTTGCATGATATGCTCATAGACAAAGTGAAAAAGATCGAGTTTGATGAAGGGGAATGGTTTATTTACTTCGAAGCAGATCATCGACCTGTGGTGAGCAGAGATTACCACATCCAGTAGAACGACAGTTTTGGTATTGCCAATTCTACAAAGGACAGAAGGGTAATGTCCTTTGTTTGTTGGGCGCGACCTCCGGTTTACGGGGGTCGCGTTTTTTATTGTAAAATCAACCCGTTTCTCACAATTTACTATCTTTAAAAACGTTATAAACTGATGTATTTAAAGAAGTTATTCTTTCTGCTGATCATTTGCTTCTTTGCCCTTCAGGCAGTTGCGCAGCCACTGAATTCTTCTCGTAAAAAAAAATACAACCTGGTAAGTGATACCTTGATCCTTGATACTCTCAGTCTGGTGCCCGGTTCTATCCATTTTGTTACGTATCCGCAATTCGATTCTGCAAATCAGCCCTCGATCTCCTACAAACATCACGCGCTTATTTTCAGATCTAAAAAACCAGATAGTCTTCTTGTTTCCTACCAAGCATTTCCCTATAATTTTGAAAAGAACTACTATCATCGCAATGCTTCTTCTCTTTACAAAGATCTAAGTCGCCCGGGTAATCCTTATACGATCACTTATACGAATACGCTGAAACAAGATCAATTGTTCTTGAATGACGGTTTAAATAAAAACGGAAATATCAGTCGTGGTTTATCCTTCGGTAATACGCAGGACGTGGTCGTGAACTCCAATCTCAATTTACAAGTGAGCGGTAAACTTACACCGGAGATCGATCTGGTAATGGCTGCTACAGACAACAATATTCCTTTTCAGGCAGATGGTACAACGGCACAACTACAGGAGTTTGATAAGGTCTTTATTCAATTGAATAATTACAATACCAAAATGATAGTCGGCGACTATCAACTTTCGCGCCCACAGAATTCCTATTTCATGAATTTCTATAAACGAGCGCAAGGTATCTATATGGAGAATGCATGGAAAGATAGTACGGACAAAAAACCTTTGCTTTTTAAAACGCAGGTTGCCGGAGCTGTTTCCAGAGGAAAATTTTCTCGTCAGGTCTTTTTTGGTACGGAAAACAATCAAGGTCCTTATCGAATGAAAGGGGCCGATAATGAACCTTTCATCATCATACTCAGTGGTACTGAAAAAGTGTATATCGATGGAAAATTGTTGCAACGCGGACAAGAAAATGATTACATCATTGATTACAACACGGGGGAGATCACATTTACTGCCAAGCAGATCATTACGAAAGACAAAAGGATAGTTGCCGAATTTCAATATGCCGAAAGAAATTATGCGCGATCACTTTTTCTATTCGGCGAAGAAGTTTCAGGTAAAAAAACGAAAGTCTATTTGAATTTCTTTTCTGAGCAGGATAACAAAGCAAGACCCTTACAGCAAACATTGGATCAGGATCAGAAAAGTACAATGATACGAATAGGAGATACGCTCGAAAAGGCATTTTACTCTGGTGTACAGGAAGCGGAATTCAACAGTTCGGATGTTTTCTATAGGAAAGTTGACAGCACAGTGAATTTGATCACATACAATTCCGTTTTTGTTTACAGCACTCAATCCGATTCGGCCAAGTACCGATTGAAATTCAGTAATGTTGGTCCGGGTAAAGGAAATTACATTCAGGTGAGTTCCACTGCAAACGGAAGGGTATTTAGATGGATAGCGCCGGTAAACGGAATTTCACAGGGAAGTTATGAGCCGGTCATTCCTCTAGTGACACCCAAGCAACACCAAATGCTTACCGGTGGTATTACTCATTCCTTCACACCTCGTAATAGTTTTAATGTAGAAGGAGTTTATACCAAGAACGATATCAATCGTTTCAGCAGAGCAGATAAAGGAAATGATGAGGGTAGTGGCGTAAAGTTCTCAGCTAAGAACGAAAAATTATTGAGTACGGATTCATTGAAACGAGAAACCAAGATCGTTTACAACATGAATTATGAATTCATTCAGAAACAGTTCACTCAGGTGGAACGTTTTCGTACCATTGAATTTGAACGTGACTGGAACAGACCACTTGGAATATTATTGCTGAACGATCAACATCTCGCCAATGCTGAGGTAGGCATTGTAAAATATTCAGGTACGGCTTTGCTCTACAATTACAATATGTTTACTGAGGGAACGAATTACGAAGGGAATCGTCATCAGGTCACTGCCAGAGTGATCAACAAAGGATTTTATTCCAGCTACATCGGTTCATTATTGAATTCCACTGATCAACTCAGCAGGCAGAATACAGAATTCTACCGACATAAATCACTGATCACACAAAAAATTGGCAAGATCAAGTTGGGTTACAGCGATGATATGGAACAGAATCTTTTCAGAAGACCAACTCGTGATACCCTTTTGGCAAGGGCCTATCAATTCTGGGAGTGGGAGGGAAGTGTTTCGAATGCAGACAGCAGTAAGAATAAGATCAAACTTTTTTATAAGGAGAGAAGGGATAAATTGAATTACGGAAATGAATTAAAGGACAGTACCTACGCACGAAATTATGGTTTGCAGAGTTCTATTTATTCTATAAAAAATAATCCCATCAGTTTAATTGTAACGTATCGTACACTCGAGTTAAAGAATGTGGTTGGAACTTTTTTAAAACCGGATAACACCTTGTTGAGTCGCTTGGAATACAATCCACGGTACTTTAAGGGTTTCATAACGGCAGGTATCTTTTACGAAACCGGTTATGGCCTGGAAAATAAAAAGGAATTCTATTACATTGAGGTGGCACCCGGACAAGGTCAGTACGCATGGGTAGATTACAACAAGAACAGTCTAAAGGAGCTTAACGAATTTGAGATCGCCCAATTCTCAGATCAGGCGCGTTACATTCGCATCTACACACCCACCAATCAATACGTGAAAGTATTGCAGAATCTATTGAGTTTCTCTTTCAATATACGTCCCTCTGTTCTGATAAAGAATCCTAAGACTTTAGCAGCGAAGTTTGCCCGTCTCTGGGTATTACAGTCTGCCGTTCGACTGGATAACAAAACAGCCGATAACAAAGACCTGAATAATTACAATCCTTTTATTCGTCCGAATGATTCTGTACTGATAGCAAATACCAGAAATTTGAGACAAAGTGTTTTTCTGAATCAGAGTTCTGCCATATTTGGTGCCGACTATACATTCACGGATAATAAGTCGCGTCAGTTATTGTTGAATGGTGTTGAAGACAGAGATCTCTATTCCCATGAAGTTAGGGGTCGTGTGAATTTTTTACGCTCATGGGCCATCAATACCGCCAATACTTATTCTAAAAAGGGGAATCGTTCTCAGTATTTTAGTAACAGGAATTATTTGATTGAATTGTATGAAACCGAAACAAAATTGCTGTATCAGCCGAACACTACCTTCAGAATAAGTGGTATCTATAAATACACAGATAAACAGAATATATTGATCGGAGGCACGCAAAAAGCGATCATGAACAATTATGCGATTGAGATCAAATACAATCAGACGGAGAAAGGGAGTCTGACTGCAAGAGCCGATTACATTCAGATCGCTTATAATGATGATGCCGCTTCTCCCGTGGCTTATGAAATGCTGAATTCATTGAATAAAGGAGAAAACTACACTTGGGAACTGGTTTACCAAAGAAATTTGAGTTCCTATATACAAATGAGTATAAATTACAATGGCAGGAAAACACCCGGAGTGAACATTGTCCAAATAGGTGGCGCTCAAATCAGGGCTTTCTTTTAGGCATTCGTCTAATTGTCAATTTTTTTTGAAGATTTTAGTCATCTGGATCGCGATCTTATTCCTAATTTAAGGCATTATGCATTCGTTCGCGTTGCCAAAGCATTTACTTTTTGTTTTCATCCTTTTGCCATTTACATTTTTGTTAAAAGGACAAAGCGTCGATAGTCTCGAGCAAGTTCTAAGCAAAAATGTTCATGACACGGTTAAAATGTCGATTCTGTCTGAGCTTATTCAGATCAACTGGAAGGAGGATCTGAAAAAAGCCATTCGTTTTGCTAAGAACAATTTATTTCTTGCAGTTCGAAGTAAGAAAGACGAGTCCATTGCTTCGGCAAGTAACCTTATGGCCGGCACCTATTATTTCATGGGAGATTACAAGAATGCATTGTTATACAACATTAAGACACTTCAAACGAGAAAAAAAACCAAGTCCGACGGAACTACAGTTGGAACAAAAAAGGGAATTGCCAGTTCGTATATCAATATTGCAGGACTCTATCTGAACATGGGTAATTACACATCAGCTATTGAGAATAACCTGGAGGCACTGAAATTAAAGCACGAAATTCAGGATACAATTGGAGAAGCAAGGGTACTGGCCAATCTTGCCAATACCTACGAGAACATTCGGAATTATGATAATGCCATCGAGTACAATCTCAAGGCGATGGCACTTTCCAAAGCAATAAAAGAAGATTACATTACTGCAGCCTGTTACAACAATCTGGGAAATGTATATGTGCAAAAAGAACAGTTTGATAAAGCTTTCAAAGCCTATACGCAGGCAATGGAGATCAGGAAGAACATTGACGATGAAGAGGGCTTGTACAGCACTTATAACAATCTCGGCGAGTTGAATTTTCAGCTGAAAGATTACGTTCAGGCAAGGAAATATTATGAACTGGCATGGGCTTATTACAGCAAGAGTAAGGATCCCTATGTAAGAACCAGTATCCTTGCAAATCTCGGGCAATTGTACAGGCATACAAAAGATCCGGTGAGAGCAGAGAAGTGTTTAAAGGAAGCAGTTCAGATCGCGCAGATAAATAAAATGCCATTAATTGAGAAGAATGCATACGAATCGCTGGCGCAAATGTTTGCTTCCCAAAAGGTGTATGATAAAGCGTATGATTATATGTCGCTGTATAGTCACATCATCGACACCATCTTCCGTGTAGAGAATTCAAAAAGGATCGCAGAGATGCAGGCAAAGTACGATGATGCATTTAAAACGAACCAGCTGGCCAGTATCACAAAAGAAAAGATAGCTTCTGAACTGGAGAATTCAAAAAAGGAACTCGAAATTCAGAAGCAGACCAATATCCGAAACATTTCGCTCATAACGATCGCTTTGATGTGCATCATCGGATTATTGTTCTACAACCGTTACGCCTTAAGGAACAAACTCAATCACCAACTGGAATTGCAGAACAAACAGATCGCAGAAAAGAATCTCGATATTACCAATAGTATCAATTATGCCAAGCGAATACAAAACGCAATAGTTCCTTCATCCAAAAGCGTGTCAATGATCTTTCCTCAGAACTTTATTCTTTATAAACCCAAAGACATTGTGGCGGGTGATTTTTACTGGTGTGAAACGGTGGGAGAGAAGAAGTTCATCGCTGTTGCCGATTGTACAGGTCATGGTGTTCCGGGTGCTATGGTGAGCGTTGTTTGCAGCAATGCACTTAACAGAGCATTATTCGAATTCAATCTTATTGAACCTGGTAAATTGCTTGATAAAACAAGGGAATTGATACTGGAAACATTCAGTAAGAACGATGAAAGAGTGAACGATGGAATGGATATTTCACTTTTATGTGTTGACAGCAAAGAAGCGCTATGGTCTGGAGCCTTTAATCCATTGATCTATTTTACCGGGGGAATCATGAAAGAAATAAAAGCGCACAAACAACCCATAGGTAAATCGGATATTAGTACTCCATTTCCAACGCATAGGATTTTGTTGGAAGCAGGAACTACTTTCTATTTATTCTCAGATGGTTTTGCCGATCAGTTTGGCGGAAAAGAAGGAAAAAAACTCAAATACAAGAATCTGCTCAATCTTTTTCGTGATTGTCAGGCCTTATCTATGCCCGAACAAAAACAAAAACTGGATCAATTCTTTGAGGAATGGCGTGGAGATCTGGAACAGATCGATGATGTTTGTGTGGTCGGGATCCGGATCTGACCTTTTATTTTTTCAGAAGTTTGAATGCATGACTCCATTTTCCTTCACGCATACCCGGAATACACCATAGCATTGCAAGAGGCTCAATAGCACGAGCAGCCTCTGCCATACCCATATCTTCTGTTTCCCACCCAAACTTTGTAAGAAATTCTTTTACGTCTGCTTTTGCGCTCTCATTGTTTCCACAAATGAACATGCTTGGTTTGATACCACCGAAATCAGGATCCACCATAAATGCGCTTCCTACGGAAGAAAAGCATTTAACGAAATGTGCATCAGGACAGATCTGCTGAAGCTCTTCCATCAGCGATCTATCCAGACTTGAAAAATATTTCAATACACCATTTACTGGTGGAGCATCTGCAATGGGATTAGAAGCATCCACGATGGTTTTACCACTTAGGTTCGCAATACCAATATCATTCAATGCCGATTTAACCACCCCGCCTTTTAATGCTAAGATGATCAGATCATTCTTTGCTGCTGTTTCTGAAAATCCTGCTGTTTTGATCTTGCCTCCAATTTCTGCTTCCAGCGCTTTGCGTTTCTCATCACTTCTTGATGCGATAGTTACTTCATATCCATGTTTTAAAAAACCTTTTGCAAGGGATTTTCCTACAGCTCCTGATCCAATGATTCCTACTTTTTTCATATACTTTTATTCATTATGGTTTTTACCACTCTCCTAAAACGGTCTGAGATCCTTTTACCACATCCCCGATCTTTACATTCAATTTTGTTCCAATAGGTAAATAAAGATCTACTCTCGATCCAAACTTAATGAATCCCATTTCACCGCATTGCGTTGCTGTATCACCTTCTTTGCAATACCAGACAATTCTGCGCGCTAAAGCACCGGCAATTTGTCTGAATAAAATTTCTTTACCGTTTTGATTCTTTACTACTACGGTTGTTCTTTCATTGTCAGTGCTGCTTTTTGGTTCCCATGCAGCAAGAAATTTACCCGGATGATATTTGAAAAATGATACCGTTCCTGCTACGGGATAACGGTTAATGTGCACGTTGATCGGACTCATGAAGATACTTACCTGAAGCCTTTTGTCCTTAAAGTACTCGCCTTCATTCGTTTCCTCTATAACAACTACTTTTCCATCCGCCGGAGCGATGATCAGTTTCTCTCCCTGTGTAAAAGTTCTTTTCGGGTCTCTGAAAAATTGTAAAATGGTAATGAGTAAGAAACCACTCAGCAAATAAGCGAACCAGTGTGCAACGCAGCTTTGAGGGAAGAAATAGTGAGCAATGAAAGTTAAAATTGCACCAAAAACAAGAACCAGTATCAAACTGGCGTATCCTTCTTTATGAAATTTCATTAATACAGCTTTTGTTCAAATATAAGGCTTTAAACTAATAAAATTCTGCTTAAAAACCTTGATTAAATCATTAGCTTTTCTACATTTGTTGTTCTAAAAAATTAATCGTTTATATAGCCATGAGTAAAATTAAAGTAGCCAATCCCGTAGTAGAACTTGACGGAGATGAAATGACCCGTATTATCTGGAAATTCATTAAAGATAAATTGATCCTTCCGTACCTGGAACTGGATATTAAATATTATGATCTTGGAGTAGAACACCGTGATGCTACGAATGATCAGGTGACGATTGACTCGGCTGAAGCGATTAAAAAATACAATGTAGGTATTAAATGTGCAACGATCACGCCGGATGAAGAGCGTGTAAAAGAGTTCAAATTGAAACAGATGTGGAAGTCTCCTAATGGAACAATTCGTAATATATTGGATGGAACTGTTTTCCGTGAGCCTATTGTATGCAAAAATGTGCCACGTTTGGTTCCAAACTGGACAGCCCCAATTTGCATTGGTCGTCACGCATTCGGAGATCAGTACCGTGCAACCGATTTCGTTACAAAAGGAAAAGGAAAATTAACAGTGAGCTTCACTCCGGAAGACGGAAGTGCACCTCAATCTTTTGAAGTGTTCAATTTTAAAGGGGATGGGGTTGCATTGACCATGTACAATACAGATGAGTCGATCCGAGGATTCGCTCACTCTTGTTTCAATACAGCATTGTCTAAAAAATGGCCATTGTATCTTTCTACTAAGAATACGATTTTGAAAAAATACGATGGACGCTTTAAAGATATATTTGAAGAGATCTATCAAAAAGAATTCAAAGCGAAGTTCGAAGCAGCAGGAATTGTTTACGAACATCGTTTGATCGATGATATGGTTGCTTCTGCACTGAAGTGGAATGGAAATTTTGTTTGGGCTTGTAAGAATTATGACGGAGACGTTCAGTCCGATACCGTTGCACAAGGATTCGGTTCATTGGGATTAATGACTTCCGTTTTGGTTACACCGGATGGAAAAACAATGGAAGCAGAAGCAGCTCATGGAACTGTAACTCGTCACTACCGTGATCACCAGGCAGGAAAACCAACTTCAACAAATCCAATTGCAAGTATCTTTGCATGGACAAGAGGTTTGGAGTTTCGTGGTAAATTGGATAACAACAAGGAATTGATCAACTTCTGTCACGCCCTTGAAAAAGTATGTGTTGAAACGGTTGAGTCCGGAAAGATGACCAAGGACCTTGCTGTTTGTATTCACGGAAACAAAGTGAAACACGGCGAACATTATCTACACACAGAAGAGTTTTTGGCTGCCATTGATGCGAATTTGAAATTAGCATTGAGTAAAGCAGTTGCATAAAAAACTGAATTGCTATTGAAAGCCTCATCCGCACCAGCGTGATGGGGTTTTTTATTGCATGGAATTTTAATTGATACGTTAGAGTTATCAACACGCACAAGGGATGGAAGGTAAAATGATTATATTCGTGGTAAATAACCTATATAAATGAAAAAAAATCTACTAAAAACAATCAAAAGTGTATCCTTGTGTAGTTTAGCGTGGATCTCGACAAAATCAATCGCTCAATGCCCAACACCTACGTCGGTTACAGCAACTCCCAGTATAATCTGTTCCGGATCAACGACCAGTTTAAATGCTACTGCAGCTGGTGCTTCGATCAATTGGTATACTGTACCATCAGGAGGTTCATCTCTTGGTTCTAGTCTATCAGGCGCCAATTTTACAATAGCACCTACAACCAATACTTTTTATGCAGAGTCCTTTATTTTGGGTGGAGCCTTAACTCAAACATTTAATTATACTGGTTCACTTCAAACCTTCACTGTTCCAGGTGGAGTAAGTGCAGTTACAATTGTTGCTAAGGGAGCGCAGGGAACAGCAGGCACTTCACAACCCGGAAACGGTGGTGCTGCATCAGGCGTAATGCCTGTAACGCCTGGTCAAACATTGCATGTGTATGTTGGTGGACAAAATGGATATAATGGTGGTGGTCTAGGCGTGGCTCCTGGTGGTAATGGTGGTGGCGCTTCAGATGTTCGTGTATTGCCTGGTGCAGTATCGGATCGTGTAATTGTTGCTGGCGGTGGTGGTGGCGGTGGTGCTACAAATCCAAGTGCACCCGGTGGAGCAGGTGGAGGCGGCGTTGCCGGAGTGAATTATGTTGGTGGTGGTGGTGGAATAGGAGCTAACGGACAAGGACCTCCGGTTGGAGGTGTGAATGGTGGTTTAAATGGTGGTGCCGGTGGTATTGGTAATGGTTCAAATAATGGTGGCGCAGGAGGTGGCGGCGGATTTAACTCCGGTGGACTTGGTGGCGCTAATCCCGGTTATATTTCAGGTAATAGCGGTTCTCTTGCTTTAGGAGGAAACGCGGGTGGTCCAACTGGTCCTGGCGGTGGCGGTGGTGGATATTATGGTGGCGGTGGAGCTTCCGGTGGATTAAATAGTAATGCAGGTGGTGGTGGTGGTTCTTCATTTACTGGAACCTTAACAAGCCCTTCTTTTTCTTCTGGTATACAAACAGGTAATGGCCAGGTGTTGATCTATTATTCTTCAACCGCATGTGTTTCCGCAACTAGAACTGCAGTTTCGTTCACAATTAATCCTAGTCCAACAATCACAGTGAACAGTGGATCTATTTGTTCAGGAAATTCATTTACCATGTCACCTTCAGGTGCAGCTTCTTATACTTACCAAGGTGGGAATGCTGTTGTTTCTCCAACTGCGAATACAAATTATACTGTTGTAGGAACAAGT
>Ga0154020_10000336_pt1 | contig 56868 bp, 52 predicted proteins | sample Klosneuvirus_201_FD_109709 | JGI IMG/M metagenome (GOLD analysis project Ga0154020, IMG submission 109709) | Active sludge microbial communities from wastewater, Klosterneuburg, Austria - Klosneuvirus_20160825_MG | ecosystem: Engineered > WWTP > Aerobic digester > Activated sludge | place... | reverse complement strand
GCACGTTCGTTAAATATCGATACCTGTTGTTTTGTTGTTTCTTTAGGCTTATTTGGCTTAAGTCAAAAATCATAATTTGTGCCCCCCACATTCATTATTAAGATCACGATAGGCCATAAAAAAACGCGCGATATATGGTTTATTTTGAGTATTCTTTCAAGACAAAAAAATTCATATTATTAAGCGGTTGAAACAGCCGCGCGTGCATCCGGGGGTGTTCTTATCTTAGAATAAGCAAGCTAAAGTCAAGAGCGCATGATTAAATAGACCTCTTTCGAAACTTACTGCGCGACTGAACCGACCCCAAAAAAACTGGAAGAAAAGAGTAAAGTATTTGGGGTCAATAATAAGCCAACCGATCAGGTTTATTGATGGAGCTGCTGATCCAAACTCAGGCTTGCACATGGTAATGTATTACCAACAATCGATTCCAAATCCGTATGTTATTTACTTGGACGATATGATAGGCCACTGGCCTCAGTATTAGTAACTTCACAAAAAATAACTGAGTTTTATAATCAAAGAGAGCGATCGTAAGATTAACGGATAAAATAGATCCATAGATCCTGCACAAGAATGAGGTTATCAATGGCCACTTTTGATATTCAAAATGATCAATTAATTCTGCAGTTTTCTATGTTAGAAAAGTTTGGCGGTTTACGTTTAGGCGCAAGAGTCGAGCTCAAAGATATTAAATCTGTTGAGGTGATTGACAACCCATGGAACATTATCGAAGGCTTACGCGTTGGCACTGGGATTTGTGGGATCATTGCTCTGGGTACAATGCTCCGCTTAGGCCTCCAGCGTAATGATATTGTTGCCGTGTACAAAAAAAAACCAGCTGTGGTCATTACCTTGCAGCCTGGCGCTTCTTATCATCGGCTTATTTTCACGGTGCCACATCCAGAACAAGTTGTAGCAAGCATTCAAAAATCCTTAAAAAAGAAAATGAACACCGCCAAACTCTGACAATAATGTCCTGCTTTAAAATAGAATCGTTCATCTTGCTAATTAGATTATATGAGCTAAGTCCTTAATCATGAATAATTTTTTTTGATGGCATTGTTTATGCTTACTGCATTCCAGGGAGAATCTTGATGAAAAAATTATTAGCGTTCATGAGTATATTAGTTTTTGGTATAGGATGCGGTAAAATCAGGCCCGAGGGAATGCATTCTCTGGAGGCCAGGCTTGGCGCATTATCCGTGGATAACGCTGATGTTAGACAGGTTGCCACTGAACAAGGCGAATTTACGCTGTCATTTTTGGAAAAAATCACGCAGGGTAATGTTGTATTTTCCCCATATAGCCTTAGTATGGCTTTGGGTATGACTTATTTAGGCGCCCGCGCCGAAACCGCCGAAGAAATGAGACACGCCATGCATGATACGCTCTCTCAAGAACGGTTTCATGCGGCTCTAAATTCGTTGGATCAACATGTGAGAGCACCGCCGGCAAATGAATCCAACTATTTATTAAAAATTGCGAACGCGATTTGGCTACAGAAAGGGGAAGTTTTTGAAACATCGTATTTGGACGGTTTGGCGAAGTACTATGGAGTTGGAATATTTAATCCGAACTTTGTATTGGAATCAGAAAAATCGCGTGGCTTGATTAATGCGTGGACTAGTCAGGAAACGAACGGCAAGATCAATAATTTGGTACCTCAAGGCGCCATCAATAATTTAACCAAATTAGTCCTCACCAACGCAGTCTATCTAAATGCCAAGTGGCGTTATCAGTTCGACAAAAAGGATACACGGCCTGGCACTTTTTATGGGGTCCAATCCACGCGGGATGTTGACATGATGACCAAGACCCAATCTGTGCGTTATGCTAAGACGTTAGGATGGACGGCCGTCCAAATGCCTTATATGGAACAAGCCGAATTGTTGATATTGATGCCAGACGACGCGCGTTGGCTTAATCCAGGTGCTAGCCTGACATCCACTCTGCTGACAGGTGTCGAGCAGGCGATGTCCGAACAGCAGGTGACCATTACCATGCCTAAATTCAAGCTTGAGTCTGCCGTGGCGGCGCAAGAGATATTGACATCTCTTGGAATGAGGCGGGCCTTTGCCTCTGGACAAGCCGACTTCTCCGGCATTGCAGATAAACAAAAACTCTACATAAGCAATGTTTTGCACCGAGGATTTATCGAAGTGGACGAGCAAGGCACGCAGGCCGCTGTCGCTACAGCAGTTGTGGTGGGTACTAAGAGCGCTGTGTTTCCCTCTGAAGGTCTGAAAGTCGACATTAATCACCCTTTTCTTTTTGTCATTAAGCACCACAGTGGGGCGATCTTATTCTTAGGCCGCATCACCCAATTATAGAAAACGCTACAACGAAAGATAAAAAAACTAAGATTGCATCTGGCTCCGGTTTACAGGGATGGGTTCAGTCCTCTTCTTTGCGGGTAATGATGATAAGTGACAGCAAACGTTGTGATCGAGACATACGTGTATTCTTTTTTTATCTAGTTTTTTAGTTTTTTAAGTTCTTCTTTAAATCCACCAGATAAAATAGGAAATCTAAAAAAACCTTTAGGATCTAAACTTTCGTTATCTAAATGAAAACTGGGCGCGTAACGTTCTCTTTTCCATTGCTGCTCTGTGAACAACGTTAAAAATTTTTTAATGTAGTTAGTTAATTCTTTTGGGTTTGTTTGTTGGTATTTTTTACGTAACGTTTTTAGTATTTTATCAACGGGCGTTTTTTTTACAATCAACAATTGTTCGATATCATTAAGTATTTCATAAGGCATTAAATCTTGTTCGTCCGTTTGCTTTTCTTTTAGTGGTTTTAGTTCTGCAGTAGGTGCTTGCTTGTTAACTAAAGACAGAGATGGAATATTAAATAATCCATAAGGTCCATCTTTTTCTAACCATTGTAGCCATTGTCTTAGGTAATGTTTATCTATTCCACTTAAAGGCGAAATTCCGCCAGATGTGTCTCCATCCATAGTGGCGTATCCAACCGCGGCTTCTGAACGATTACTGGTAGATATTAAAATAGATTTTTTAATGTTGGCGATAAACCACACAAGAGGCGATCTTGTGCGGGCTTGAATATTTTGTAGAGAAATTCCATGTTCTTGCCATGTTAATGTTTTGTTTAAACACTGTTCGGCAAGCTTAGTGTATTGCAAAACCAATGAATCAATATCCACGCATAGATAATTGGCAAAGATGGCGTGTGCTAATGTTTCTGCCGCTTGTTCGGTTGTTTTTGAGTTTTGTTTGGTGCGTTGGTACACACAGGTAAGTAATGTTTTTATAATGTATGGAATGTTGATGTTGTTTTTTGTTTCTAATAATTCTTTGTTTTTTATTTGATCCAAGAATTTTTCTTGGCCCAACTCTTTTATGCCTTGGTGAATCATTAAAACAATTAAACAACAGATTGCCGAAGAATCCGCACCACCACTAAGCGAAACCACAAATCCTTGTGCGTGGCTTTTTCTTAAGTAATCAAATAATCCAAGACATACGGCACGTGTAAATTCTTCTTGTTTGATGTTTTTTTTGTTGTCCCATGTTTTTTGTTTTGTACTTTTAACGATGTTAGTGTCGTTTATTTTTGATGTAAAATAAATTACATTTTTTGGGCGGTTTTTGTTTTTTATTTTATTTTTTTTAATTTCAATATTGCAATCTGTAATTGTATAATCTTTAAACGAAAATCTTGTTGATTGCGCCATTATTTTTCCGTGCGAAGCAATCATACAATCACCATCATAAATAATGCGGCCGGCTTCATTGCCTAGCAAATTACTATAAAGATAATGGCAATTAAAAATTTTAGAGCCACGTTTTACAAGATCTTGTCTTTTTTGGTGTTTAAAAAAAGAAAAATGACTCGCACTTGGGTTTAAAATAATATCAACATCTTGTTTTGCTAAATCATAACCTGTTCTTTGTTTAACCCAAGCTTCTTCGCAAATTTCGAACCCTATTTTTATTCTTGTATAAGAATTAATACGTTGTTCAAATATTAAATCACCCAAAGAATAGCGTTTTTTAAATCGTTTAAATTCGCCAATTTGCTGATTGGGCCAAGGTTTAAACCATCGTGGTTCATAATGAACGCCATCATTAGGAAGATGTTTTTTAGCTACAAATCCAAGAATGCGTTGATGAGATACTAAACAAACCGTGTTTAATAATGATTGCTGATACCATAAAGGCAACCCTAAGCAGACTGTTATGTTTTGCGTGTGTGGCACAATATTTTGTAAGGCTTGCCAAGCCATGTTTGCAGTTTCTGGCAATAAAAAAGCATCTTCGCATCCGTAACCACTTATACACAATTCAGGCAAACAAAGCAGTCTAATATGCTGTGCGCGTGCCGCCTGAATAGCAGATATAATGTTGTTTTGGTTATGCTTCCAATCAAGCGGAATTTGATTAAGCGACGCGACTGCAACATGATAAAAAAAAGTATCCATGTACGCGCTCAAATAAGAAGTAATAACACCACAATACCAATCAATAAAATAGCGCCAAGCACCATAATAATAACGATTTCTTTAGACTTAAGCGTGTTTGTTTTGGTTTGTATTTTTTTGATTGCCGGGTCTTGTTTGGGATCCGGCAATTCAACAGCTGCTTGTTCTTGATTTTCATTTTTGTTTTGTTGGGGTTCTTCTTTTGCTTGCTCTTCTAAAGAAACAGCAGACGCTTGTTCTTCTTTTGTTTCGGGTGCAGCATCTTGTTCTTTTGATTCACTTGATTGTTCCAAAGAATTAGAAACGCTAGATTCTTCTTCTTCTGAATCAGAAGGTGTTTCTACTGCGGGTTCTTTATCTTTGGGTGGCTCAAAACCAGGAATATCTTTAAGCAGTTTGTCTAAAATTTCTGCGTGCGGATCGATAAATACAATTTTGACATGACCAATTACAATTTCATCACGATCTTTAAGTAATCGGTAAGCGTTTTTATTTACCGTTTGGCCATTGATAATCGTTGGATTTTTAGGTCCCAGGCATTGAAAATAAATACCATTACTGTCTTTTTTTATATTGGCATGCCGCCTAGATGCATTGTTATCGTTTACCACTAAATCACTTTCTCTGCTGCGTCCAATAATGCAATTAACCAATGCACCTTTAAAATAAAAAGTTTTACCTTCGTCTGGGCCAGATGTGATAACAAGCCTTGGTAGATCTTCTTGGCCTTCTTGTTTGCCAATTTTTTCAATCATTTCTTGCAGTGCTTTTTGTGTAATAATTTCTGTACTTGCATCTGCGGGCACATTCATTTTAAGCAAATCTGTTTGTTCTATAGAAACAAAAATAGTCGCTTTAGATATTTTAATCTTATCTTGATCGCGCAAGAGTTTTTTTTCTCCCGGCTCTATTTTTTGTTCGTTTAAATAAGTGCCATGAGAAGAATTTAAATCCTCTAAAAAATATTGTTGACTCAAAAGCGATATCTTGCAGTGTTGACGCGATACAGTGGTCATTGGAATTTGTAGTGTGTTTTTACTTTCTCTTCCAATTAAAATAATGGCGTCATCACCTTCATAAGTGTAGTTCTTATGTTGATCTTGCGTATCTATTGTAACAACCAGTTTTAACATGAGATTTTTTTATTGCCTTGTTGTGAGTGCGCGAACACGTTCTTTACACCACTGTTTTTCTGTTTCGTACTTGCCATCCCTTATACAGTCAACCAGGGCATTACAGGAATCAACAGTTTGTTGGCTATTATTTTGTTCATCGTAGAGCTGTGCAAGTTTATAGTAAACAATGCAATATTTAGGATCGAGTTTTTGGCAGGTTAAAAATTCAGTTTCTGCTTTATCTAAAATTTTACGTTCATAAAGTGCCGATGCAAGGCTACAATGCGTAGGCGCATAATTAGGTCTGTCTTTGATTTGTAAATAGTATTTTTCTAAAGCTTTGTCTTGTAATGCCATGTTTTGATAAGCTTCGCTGATATTTTGTTTGGCTTCTATTAAATCTGGATTTATCGATAAAGCACGCAGACAAGATTCTATTGCTTCGTTGTATTTGTTAAGTTTAAGCCTTACCGTACACAAGTTGTACCACGCACTTGGGTTTTGTGGCGCCACCGTAGTTTCTCTTGTAAAAAATATGTCTGCTTCTTGTATGTACCCTTGTTCAAATGCAACCAGTGCCAATCCGTGCCAACAGTCGCCCGCTTGTGGATCAAGCTCTGTGCACCGAACATAGTGTTGTCTGGCCTCTTTCATTTGGTTATTTTTAAAATAGGCATTGGCCAAATTGAGTCTTGCAGTGCCTAAGCCTGGGTCTATTTCTATGGCTTGTCTAAAATGATCAATGGCGGCATCAAATAACTTTTCGTCATAATAAATTTTTCCTAAGTTGCTATGCGCTTCTGCGTAATCATTATGTGCAGAGATCGCTTTTTTAAAGTAATTTTTAGCTTCTTCTATTTTTCCTTGTCTGTGTTTAACAATGCCTAAACAATTATAAGGTTGATGAAATAAGGGAGAATACTCAATGGCAATATGTGCGTTTTCTTCGGCCTGTTCTAAAAATCCCTGTTGCAGATATTGTGCGCAAAGATTACTTCTTTGAATCGCAATAGGATGAGGCGGTATGGGCTTAGCGCAGAAAGGCAAATAAGCAATCAAGGCACTTAAAAAAATAATACGGTAAAAAATTTGATCATATGGCATGTTGTATTCACTCTTTTTTATTATAGTATAACCACGGTTAACCAATTGTGCTTAATAAAGTTAAATTATTAACTTGATTTTTAAAAGGTATGATATAATGACACCTCGCTTGCTTCAACGTCTTTTTGGGTTTTTGTCTGGACTTTTTTTAATTGCATTTGTTTTTCTATACCAACCAACAAAGGCACAGGCACAATACAAAAATTCACAATGGTCTATTGGTGTGACTTTTCCTGTGTTTCCTGGATCCAATTTAAATTTTTATGATCAAGTGCGTTATTTGAATGACGCTAATTACAAAGGTTACGATATTGATTCTGCGGGCCGGATTATAGGTTCTAATAAATTTACTTCTGTCACTGCAGCGCCTTATGGGATTGTAGGTGGTCTGTTACAATTTCATTATGCCTTTAAAATCGATTTGGAGCGTTGGTTTTTACGCACAGCCGTTTCTGTGGGCGGTGTTTCTTTGGTGTCAACAGATGTCAGAGGATATTACAATGTTGGCTTAATGGTGGATGGTGCTTTTGGTGCACGTGTTTATTTTTTAACGGACAAATTTCGTCCTTTTGCTGAACTGGGTGTTCGTATTGGTGGTGTGCCTGCAGGCGGATCTCAATTTATTCCAACAGGTTTTAAAGTGATAGGTGGGCTTTATGCGATGATGGGCATGGAGTTTATTGTTTATCGGGATATTGCGCTGTCTTTGGATTTAAAATACTCCATCATTATTCAACCTGGCATTTTGAATCGCTATTCTTTGGATATTATTGAACCTAGCTTAGGTGTGGTTTTTTATTTTTGATTAATTATTTTACCGCTTTGTCTTGTGATTTTTATGCATTTTAGTGTTTGACTTTATTATTTAAATTCATTACTTGTGCTACGTTAACTGTTTGTTTTGATTAATTATTTTGTTGTTACGAGTTTCCCTGTCTGGTATTATCCCCCCCTTTATTTACCAGGCAGGGGAACAGAGGGTAGGCGGCCAAACGCATAGGTCCCATCAATTAAAGGGGTGTTGACCTATGTGTTCGGCCGTTTTTTTATAGTTTTGCAATTGCTTCCGAAGCAAGCGACAGATTTTTTCCAATTTCGCTGGCGGTGGCTGTCTGTTCTTCCATTGCGGCCGAGATAGCGTTTGAAATATCTTTAATAGAATTCATGAGCTGGCCTACTTTTTCGATATCTTCGACTGCATTTTTTGTTTTTTGCTGAATTTCGGAGATTTGCAAGGTAATGTCATCAGTTGCTTTTTTGGTGTCGTTAGCAAGATTTTTGACTTCGTTTGCAACCACTGCAAATCCTCGCCCTGATTCTCCAGCACGTGCAGCTTCTATGGTTGCATTAAGTGCTAATAAATTTGTTTGTCCGGCAATTTTAGTAATTAAATTAGAAATATTGCCAATTTGAGTGCTTTTGCTTTCTAGTTCTTTAATCATTTGTGTAGACGACTGAACGACTTCTTCTGCGTTATTAATAGCCATGGCTGCTTGTTGCACTTGACGATTAATTTCGTTTACGGCCATCGTCATTTCTTCCATCGAATTATTAATCGTGTTGATGTTGGTTAATACGTTAGATTCGATTAATCGCTTATTATAGTTGGCAAGCACAAAAGAGGCATCTAATAAGACTATCTTATTAACCGTATGAATAAATTCGATTGCCTTCTTGGGATTTGAAGCGAGATGATTGATGATGCATCTGGATAGTTCGTTGACAAAAAAACAATAACCGCCAATGTAGGTCTGAGGCTTAATTCCTACACGTTCATGGGTTTCGCCCACACGCACGGCATCGTTCATGTAATTATGATCAAAGTCGCCTTGAAATAATCTGGCCCAATAACGTTTTTGCAATTCTTTTAATTCATTGGTGCGCCCAGAATTAGAAACTTTAGCGTTATGTTCAGAAAATATACTGATGTGCTGATAAAAATTATTTACAATATCATCAATATTTTTAAGAATTATGCTGTTCCATACTTCACGCGACATCTTTTTGGATTGATCATCGAACGCAAAAAAATTAAGTACATCCGACGTATTTCCATGTTGGTAATTGCCCATAATTAAGATCTACCTCTCTTGATGCAATGGTAATTGATAAAATCTAATTAAGCACTTTTTTCTGAGTTGTTTTTTAATTTTTCACACTCTTTATTTATCTATTTATTTAAGACATAACGCCTATTTATGCGTATTTTAGAGGCCACTTTTGATTCTGCATGGATGAACGCTTTTATTGATTTGCCTTATCGTTTGTACCGTGACGATGCATGTTTTGCTCCGCCTTTACGCTTGGAACGTGCCTTGTTTTATAACCGTGCCAAGAATCCATTTTTTACACACGCCAAAGCCGCTTATTTTGTGTGTGAACATAAAGGACAAGTGGTGGGGCGCATTTCTGCTCAAGTGGACTATCATTATAACCAAGCCTATCAAGATAACGCAGGATTTTTTGGAAGCTTTGAGTGCATCTCTCAATTAGAGGTTGCACAAGCGCTTTTATCACACGCAGAAGCTTGGTTAAAACAACAAGGTGTTTTGCATGTGATTGGGCCTTGTACAATGGCTGTGAGCGATGAATTAGGCCTATTGGTAGATGGATTTAATACGCCACCTAGTTTTATGACGCCTCATCATTTGTCTTATTACCGCGCCTTGATTGAGTCTTGTGGCTATCAAAAAGTAAAAGAATTATACGCTTGGGATTATCATTTAACAGATAAGCCTGATCCACGTGCAGTTAAAGTTATTGAACGCACACGTGATAATCCTGATTTAAAAATCAGACCGTTAGATATGGGGCATTTTGATAAAGAATTAACTCATGCGATGCATATTTTTAATGAAGCTTGGCGCGGTTCTTGGCCATTTACTTTTTTAAACCAAGAAGAAGTTGCTAAAATTGCCAAAGATTTAAAATTAGTCATCGATCCTCGCATTGCTTTATTTGCAGAATACAAGGGGAAAGTAGTGGGCACCGCAATTGGTATTCCAGATTTAAACCAAGCGCTTTTGCCTATTCGTGATGGTCGTTTGTTTCCTGTTGGTTGGGCAGGGCTTTTGTGGCGTACTAAAATTAAAAAACCAAAGCGATTTCGCTTGATGATTTTAGGCATCTTACCCGAATTTAGGTCACTTCGTACAGGCGGTGGTTTGGCCATGCTTCTATGTCATGAAATTCGTACACGTGGGGAGCGTTATGGCTACCAATCCGCAGATTTGAGCCAGACACTAGACAGCAACCAGCCTATCAATCACATGATTGAGTTGATGGGTGGTAAAATTTATAAAAAATATTACGTATACGATAAAAAATTGGCTTGACTTGCGCGTATAAATCAGACAAATAGCAGCGTCTCTTAAGCGAGGATCCATAGCTTAGCTGGATAGAGCGTCGGCCTACGAAGCCGAAGGTCGGAAGTTCGAATCTTCCTGGATCCGTTTTATTGCCAAGATTTCTTATCTACTTTAATCGGAATAATACCTTGGTTGCACAGCGTTTTGTAGATTCGTTCGCTTCCGGTTTTTACCCATCTATCATACAGTCTGAGTGTGCTTTTGTCTTGGGTTAAGCTGCCTTCTGAAATAATATTAAAAAGTTCAACAATAAGGCTAAATTTATGAGTTAGCTCTTGATATATGGTTTGGTTTTTTTTGTGCTTATCTTGTTTTTCAAAAATATCAGATAAAGATCCGTAAGCGCCTTGTCCCATGTTGATGTAATAATCTACGTCTACTACTTTTCTTTTTAAGCTGTCAGCCCATAATCCTGCAATACAAAGCGCCAAATCACCCAAACGTTTAAGTCGTTGAATGCGTTCTTCTTGTCCTGCTTGTTGAGATTGGAGATAAAGAATAGCCAATGATTCTGGCTCTTTAGAGGGATATAGGACAGAAGTTTGAGTGAATTGGGTAAGTAATGTAACCAGGTAGCTTTTAGTGTGCGTGTGGAGCGAAATTTCTTGGAGTAAGAGTTGATCTGTAATTGCTTTTAAAAAATAGTGATCAACAGAGTCTTCGAGAATGGTTTTAGGGTCATGATGAACCTGCATTTGCACTGCTTTTTTCATAGGCAACCCACACTTTATTTTGAGCTTAACGCTCTGGTTTGGCGTGTCCCCTCCTTTAAGTTTAGCTTATTTTTTTTTGAATGCATCTCTTTTTTTGCTTGCCAGATCTGAAAGTATCATTATATTAGCCGCCGTTCGCAAAAGAAGGGCTTGTTGGACGCATTTACACCTAGATTTTAGTGTGTATGTTCATCTTCAAAGCCTTGATTTTTTATTATTAACTCATCAATCAAGTCAGTTAACAACGAAGGAGGAAACCATGAAGTTTCGACCGATGAATGACCGTGTATTAGTGGAACGTCTTGAAGAAGAAGAAAAAACCAAAGGTGGTATTATTATTCCTGATTCTGCCAAAGAAAAACCGCTCGAAGGTAAAATTATTGCTGTGGGCAGTGGCAAACGTTTGGATGATGGTCGCTTGCAAGCGCTAGATGTAAAAGCCAATGATCGTATTTTATTTGGTAAATACAGTGGCACAGAAATCAAACTAGAAGGTAAAGATTATTTGATTTTACGAGAAGAAGACATTCTCGCTGTTATTGAAAAATAACATGCCATGTTTTGGTGTTTTGATTTTACGTAAGCAATCTATAATTATTTTATCTAAAGGATAATCAACATGACCGCTAAAGAAATTATTTTTGAACAAAGTGCAAGACAAAAAATTTTAACCGGTGTGAACACCCTTGCAGACGCTGTAAAGGTAACCTTAGGGCCCAAGGGCCGCAATGTGGTGATTGAAAAAAGCTTTGGGTCTCCATTAATCACCAAAGACGGTGTGACAGTTGCCAAAGAAATCGAATTAGAAGACAAATTCGCCAATATGGGCGCACAGATGGTTAAAGAAGTAGCTTCTAAAACATCTGATGTGGCTGGTGATGGGACGACTACTGCAACAGTATTGGCCCAAGCCATTTACCGTGAAGGCAGCAAAATTGTGGCTGCTGGCCATAATCCAATGGAAATTAAACGTGGAATTGACGCCGCAGTTGAGGTGATTGTTGCAGAACTTAAAAAAATGAGCAAACCAACCAAAGATCGCAAAGAAATTGCGCAGGTGGGTACAATTTCTGCCAATGGCGATACCGAAATTGGAAAAATCATTGCAGAAGCCATGGAAAAAGTGGGCAAAGAAGGCGTGATCACCGTAGAAGAAGCCAAATCCATGGAAACCACTTTAGATGTGGTAGAAGGCATGCAATTCGACCGTGGCTATATTTCTCCATATTTTGTGACCGATGCAGAACGTATGGAAGCGGTTATTGAAGATCCATATATTCTTGTTTCTGAAAAGAAAATTTCTAACATGAAAGACATGTTGCCTTTACTTGAAACAGTTGCACGTTCTGGCAAACCTTTGATGTTGATTGCAGAAGATATTGAAGGCGAAGCTTTGGCTACTTTAGTGGTTAATAAACTACGTGGCACCTTGCATGTAGCTGCAGTAAAAGCGCCTGGTTTTGGTGATAGACGTAAAGAAATGCTTAAAGACATTGCCATTTTGACCGGTGGCCAAGTGATTAGCGATGATTTAGGGATTAAACTTGAATCTGTTACATTAAAAGATTTAGGTCGTGCTAAACGCGTAACAATCGATAAAGACAACACTACAATTGTAGACGGTTCTGGCAAAAAAGCAGATATTGATGCACGCGTAAAGTTGATTCGCGCACAAATCGAAGAAACCACTTCTGATTATGATCGTGAAAAACTACAAGAACGTTTAGCTAAATTGGTAGGTGGCGTGGCTGTGATTCATGTAGGTGCTGCTACCGAAACCGAAATGAAAGAAAAGAAAGCCCGTGTAGAAGATGCTTTAAATGCAACACGTGCAGCTGTGGAAGAAGGTATTGTTCCTGGTGGCGGTGTGGCTTATATTCGCAGCTTAAAAGTGCTTGATACTTTGAAGGTAAGCGAAGGTGAACGTTTTGGTGTTGAAATTATTCGCCGTTCTTTGGAAGAACCTATTCGCCAAATCGCACACAATGCAGGTATTGACGGCTCTATTGTGGTGATGAAAGTAAAAGAAGGTAAAGGCAGCTTTGGCTACAATGCGGCAAAAGATGAATACGAAGATTTACTTGATGCAGGCGTGATTGATCCTGTTAAAGTCACACGCACTGCATTGCAAAATGCAGCTTCTGTGTCTTCTTTGATGTTGACCACAGAAGCCATGGTTGCAGAAAGACCAAAAGATGAAAAAGACATGCCAATGCCAGGTGCTGGTGGAATGGGTGGCGGCATGGGTGGAATGGGCGGCATGATGTAATCTGCGCACATTCGCTGTGTTGATGTAAAAGTTAAAGGAGTTACCAAAAAAGCGCCTTGGTTGTTTGATTGCAGCCAAGGCGCTTTTTTTGTTGGGCAGAGGCCTGTTGAACTTTTTTAACTTTTTATGTGTTGCAACTAATTAGCTCTTATTTCCAGAGGAAGAAGATTCTGTTTTGGTGGTATTTTTGTTATAATCAGTGACATACCAACCACCGCCTTTGAGTTGAAAAGAAGATTGAGAAATTAAACGCTTGACTTGTTTGGATCCACAAGTGTCGTGGTGAGTAAGCGGCGGATCGCTCATTTTTTGAGTTGCTTCAAAAGTTTTTCCACATTGTTCACACTGATATTCATAAATTGGCATGGTATCACTCCATTGTCTGATAGGCAATTAAGATAAGTCGGGAGGATTGACCTTGACAAGGTAATTTTTGAGATTATCTTGAGTGCGCTTGGTTGCCTTGCGCGTATTGCATTGCTAAGGCCGTCCGTTTTGAATTTTATTGAGATTCAAAAGCATAATTTTAAAGGAGATAAACTAATGAGCAAAATGAGACCGTTGCACGATCGTATTATTCTTAAACGTGAACCAGAAGAACAAAAAACAACAGGTGGTATTATTATTCCAGGGACTGCACAAGAAAAACCGCAAATGGCGGTGGTGGTGGCGCTTGGCCATGGAAAAAAATTGGATAATGGCGATTTTGTAAAAATAGCACTTAAAGTGGGCGACCGTGTACTGCTTGGTAAATATTCTGGAAGCGAAGTTAAAATCGATGGCGATGAACACGTGATCGTGCGTGAAGAAGATATTTTGGGTGTATTTGAGAAATAAACGAGGTTTTGATTATGTCAGCAAAAGAAATTATTTTTAGTACTCAGGCACGTGAAAAAATTTTAAAAGGTGTCAACACCTTGGCCAATGCCGTTAAAGTTACTTTGGGACCTAAGGGTCGTAATGTGGTGATTGAAAAAAGCTTTGGGTCTCCATTAATCACCAAAGATGGTGTGACGGTTGCTAAAGAGATTGATTTAGAAGATCGCTTTATGAATATGGGTGCTCAAATGGTGCGAGAAGTGGCTTCTAAAACGTCTGATGTGGCAGGCGATGGGACCACTACGGCTACTGTATTAGCACAAGCCATTTATCAAGAAGGCTCTAAATTAGTGGCAGCAGGCGTAAATCCTATGGATTTAAAACGCGGTATTGATGAAGCCGTTCATGTAGTGACACAAGAGCTTAAGAAATTATCACAAACAACCAAAGATCATAAAGAAATTGCACAAGTGGGCACTATTTCTGCCAACGGAGATAAAACGATTGGCCGTATTTTGGCAGAAGCCATGGAAAAAGTGGGCAAAGAAGGCGTGATCACCGTAGAAGAAGCCAAATCCATGGAAACCACTTTGGATGTGGTCGAAGGCATGCAGTTTGACCGTGGCTATATTTCTCCATATTTTGTGACCGATGCAGAACGCATGGAAGCAGTATTAGAAGATGCCTATATTTTGATTTCTGAAAAAAAGATTTCGAACATGAAGGATTTGGTGCCACTTTTAGAAAGTGCATCCCGATCGGGCAAGCCATTTTTAGTGATAGCCGAAGATGTAGAAGGCGAAGCTTTGGCTGCTTTGGTGGTTAATAAAATGCGTGGCACGTTGCATGTCGCTGCGATTAAAGCACCTGGTTTTGGTGACAGACGTAAAGATATGCTTAAAGACATTGCTACTTTGACCGGTGGCCAAATCATAAGCGATGATTTGGGAATTAAGCTTGAAACCGTTACATTAAAAGACTTGGGTCGTGCCAAACGCGTGAGTATTACCAAAGACAACACCACAATTGTGGATGGTGCAGGTAAAAAAGCAGATATCGAAGCACGTGTTAAGCAAATTCGTGCTCAAATTCAAGAAACCACCTCTGATTATGATCGCGAAAAACTACAAGAACGTTTAGCTAAAATGGTGGGTGGTGTGGCTGTTGTGCGCGTGGGTGCAACAACAGAAACCGAAATGAAAGAAAAGAAAGCCCGTGTAGAAGATGCTTTACATGCCACGCGCGCAGCCATTGAAGAAGGGATTGTGCCAGGTGGTGGTGTGGCGTTTATTCGTGCACAGGCGGCGTTAGAAAAACACACCCAAAAAGGTGATAGGCAATTTGGTTGGAATTTAATTAAACGAGCCATAGAAGAACCTTTAAGGCAAATTTCTGCCAATGCCGGTGTAGATGGATCTGTGGTGATTCAAAAAGTGCGCGAAGGCAAAGGTGCTTTGGGCTATAACGCAGCAACAGACACTTATGAAGATTTGCTTAAAGCGGGTGTGGTCGATCCGACCAAAGTGGTTCGCACCGCACTTGTGAATGCAGCCTCTGTGTCTTCTTTAATGCTTACAACAGAAGCCATGGTTGCAGAAAAACCTAAGAAAAAAGAAAAAGCTGCACCCGCGCCCTCTTACGGCGACGACTATTAGCCAAATTTTTTAAAATCACACCAAACATTCGATTTTTTGCTGTTAAAGTTGATGATTTTCCTCTTTTTTCTTTCTTAAATAACCTCTGCGATTACCAACGTGCTTATTTTTGACACCCCGTAGTGCTTAAGCTGCATTTTTGCGGCTTGTAGTGTGGCACCTGTGGTTTTGATGTCGTCAATAATTAACACATGTGCATTTTTAAGTTCTTTGTTGGGTTTATGTAATGTAAATAAATTTTTAGATTGTTCCATTCGGTCTTGTTTGTTGTGTGCGGTTTGTCTTGATTGATGTATTCTTTTTAATGCCTTAAAATGTGTTTTTTTGTGATATTCTTGTGCCACAGATTTTGCAAAATAATCTACCGGATGTAGGCCTCTTTTTAGGGTTCTAAAAAATGCGGGTGGAATGGGTACAATCAAATCTACAGACGACATAAATAAAGAAAAATTAGATTGTTTTTGTAACGCATGCAGGCTGTACTGAATCAGTTTTTTTCCATAATCCCAACGCTGTTGAGATTTCCATTTTAATAGTGTGTTTTTAATTGCGCCGCGATAATTAAAAATGGCCCAATCTTTTGTTGTGCCACTTGTTTTTGGTGGTTTAGCCAAAACAATCGTTTTTTCGCAGATTTTACAGAAACAAGTAAGATAAGCCGAATCATGCGCATGTGTGTCTTGGCAACTAATGCAACACGGTGGATACAATAAACGCATGAATAGATTTTTTTCTAAATCTGTGGCGCATCTGAACTGCTTTGTCAGCGTATTCAAAAAATCCTCACATAAATTAAAAAATGGCATGCTGCTATTTTCTTGAATCTTTGTATTTTGGGTTATTTTTTGTTAGAAAACGTCTGATTAAAAATAGATCTTTGATTCGTGTCTTTAATGATATCCTTTAATGAGTAATATCACATGATAAGCCAGCAAGCCAAAAAAGAAGCCATTTTACGTTTGTTAGAAGATAGCATGATTATGCTCCATGTAGATTCTCGCGTGCAAGGGGTGATTGCACCAATAGAGTGCCTTAATTTGCCGGATTTAAGATTAAATTTGTCGTACCGTTTTGCACGTGCCAATATCGAACTAGATGATCATGCCATTTTTGCAACACTTACTTTTTCTCAAGTTCCATTTCGTTGTAGGATTCCTTTTTTATCGATTTATGCAGTGACACAGCACAGCAGTAAAAAAATGATTGTATTTAGAGAACAGGTGCCCACGCATTTATTGGCGTTATTTGAACATGAGTTAGCACTTGTTTCTACAACAAATACGCCCGAACTTGGGATGGTTAAAGAAAATGATATAGCAACGGCGCCCTGTTCTGTTTCAACGCCTGCATTAAGTATTGTAAAACCAAAAGAAGAGCTTGCGGATAAGCCAGTTGGAAAGTCTACACGTGCGGCTCATTTAAGAGTGATTGACGGCGATAAGAAATAAACACTAAGAAGCGTTTTTTATATGGTGGATAAAACGCTTGAAAAAGATATTTTAGACCTTGGTCAACAAATCACAACACTCATGAAAAAAGAGCAACCAGGCATCTTTAATAAAGATTTCTGGTCTGGGCGCATGCTTGAGCTCACCATGAAGGATCCGCGCTTTAAAGTAGAAATGTTTCGTTTTGTGGATGTGTTTTCTATTTTAAAAACCAAAGATCAAATTTCGCAACATTTAAAAGAATATTTTTTAAGACCTGGACTAGATTTTCCAACAGCTATTCAATTGCTAATTAAGGGCATGAGTAGCTCTTTGGGGTTATTTTTGGGAGGCGGCACCATGACGTCTCAAATCACAGATATGGCCAAGCGTTTTATTGTGGGCGCAGATGTAGAAGAAGCCATTTCTGTGTGTGCTAAATTACGTGCCGAAAAAGTAGGATTTACTGCTGATTTATTGGGCGAAGCAGCAGTGAGTGAGCACGAATCTGGGGTTTATTTATCACGCTATCAAGAAGCCATAGAAGCCATTTCTTTAGCTGCCAATCACTGGTCTGATGAGCCTTTATTGGATCAAGATAGTTTAGGTGCAATCCCTAAAGTCAATGTATCGATTAAGCTATCGTCGCTATTTTCTGCAATTGATCCTTTGGCGTTTGAACACTCTGTGAGTACATTATACCACCGCTTGCTGCCTGTGTTTGTGCAGGCCAAAGAAAAACATGTGTTTATTAATTTAGACTTGGAACAATCGGCTTATAAGGCGCTTACTTTTGAATTGTTTAAACGTTTACGCACAAGTCCTGAATTAGCAGGTTATCCGCACATGGGCCTGGTGATACAGGCGTATTTAAAATCGTCTTTAGACGATGCCCACGATTTTGTGCGTTTTGCTAAAAAATGCGGCGAATCTTTTACCATTCGCTTGGTAAAAGGCGCTTATTGGGATTACGAAACTATTTTGGCCAAGCAAAAAAATTGGCCGATTCCTGTGTTTGAAAATAAAGCAGAAACCGATGATCATTACGAAACCATTACCCAAGTATTGCTTGATGCTTATCCCCGTATTCGAGTGGCATTTGGGTCGCATAATTTGCGTTCTTTGGCACATGCAATGGCCTATGCCAAAAAAAAGAAACTCCCTGCACGAGCCTATGAAATTCAAATGCTTTACGGCATGGCAGAACCTATCAGAAAAGCTTTAGTGTCGATGGGTGAACGTGTGCGTGTGTACGCTCCTATTGGCGATTTATTGCCTGGTATGGCGTATTTGGTTCGTCGATTACTAGAAAATACGTCCAACGACTCTTTTTTGCGTCAACGCTTTGTAGAAGCCAAATCTTTAGAGTCTTTAATGGTGTCGCCAAAAACGCAAATACCCACACAAAAAAACGAAGATAATAAAACAGAGTCACATGAATTTTTAAACGCCACACCGCGTGATTTTTCGATGTTACAAGATAGGCAGATTTTTTTAGAAGCCATGAATAATGTTGAAAAAAAATTACCTTATCAGATTAATACATGTGTGCATCAACAGGCTTTTTTTGAAGAATCACGCGTGGCTTTGCGTTATAATCCTGCGTGTTTAACACAACTTGTTTCGCGGACACACGAAGCCACAATTAAGCAGACAACGCACGCATTAGAGGTTGCTTTTTCTGCACGTGAACATTGGGCGCAAGTCAGTGTGCATGAGCGTGCCGTTATATTGCGTCGTGCTGCACAGTTGATTGATAGTGTGCGTGATGAACTTTCGGCGCTTATGTTATACGAAGTAGGTAAAAATCCAAAAGAAGCAGATGCGGATGTGTGCGAAGCAATTGATTTTTGCCGTTATTATGCACAAGAAGCCGAACGATTAATGCAAGCGCATGCGGTAGGATCTGTGCCGGGTGAACAAAACCAAATGGTATATGAACCACGTGGCGTTGCTGTGGTGATTGCGCCATGGAATTTTCCTTGTGCGATTTTAACTGGAATGGTGGTTGCGTCTTTGGTGACTGGCAATCCAGTGATTATGAAACCCGCAGAACAAAGCCCTGTGATTGCTTACCGCGTGTATCAAATCTTACGTCAAGCGGGTGTACCTTCTGATGTATTACAATTTTTACCAGGAAAAGGCGAAGAAGTAGGCGAACAATTAGTGTCTTCGCCACAAGTGTCATTGATTGCATTTACAGGTTCTCGTTTGGTTGGCTTGCGTATATTACAAAAAGCCAGTGTAGTAGAAAAAGAACAAGCGCATATTAAAAAAACAATTTTAGAACTGGGTGGAAAAAACGCAATTATTGTAGATAGTGATGCGGATTTGGATGAAGCGGTGCTGGGTTGTGTGCATTCTGCATTTGGGTTTCAGGGGCAAAAATGTTCGGCTGCTTCTTTGGTGATTGTGCTTGAATCAAGATACGAAGAATTTTGTGCACGTATTAAAGAAGCAATGAAGAGTTTAGTGATTGGCCCTGTTTGCTCTTTTGAAAACACAGTAGGACCTGTGATTGATGAAGACGCCTATTTGCGTTTATTAAATGTCATAGAAACAGGCAAAAAACGCTATGCCTATGAACAACTACCAGTACCCGCACATTTAATAAAAGGAACACAAAAAACAGGCTATTTTGTACCGCCCACTCTGTTTTTTGATGTGGATGCTAAAGATGAATTAGCACAAGAGGAATTTTTTGGACCCATTGTTGCAATTATTAAAGCACAAGACTTTAAACAGGCATTAGAAATGGCCAATGATACGCGTTATGCCTTAACAGGTGGCGTATTTAGTCGCAGTCCTTTAAATTTAGAATTGGCTAAAAAATCTTTTTTGGTTGGTAATTTGTATCTTAATCGAGGCATCACAGGTGCGATGGTTAACCGCCAACCTTTTGGTGGTTTTAAATTGTCTGGAATTGGTAGTAAAGCAGGTGGACCCACCTATTTATTACAATTTGTAGAACCCCGTGTGATAACAGAAAACACCATGCGTCGGGGTTTTGCACCGGATCTTTAAATGCCCTAAATAATTTGACAAGCCTTGTATTGTTTTAGACAATCACAGGCTGTGCTTAGAATACCTTTAATCGTAGCGATGCTTTGTTCTTTCTTCTTGGTGCGTTCACTTGATGCGCAAACAATGCCTGCGTCTATAACCAAAGCAGTGGTGGTAGTGGCAGAAGGCCAAGTGAGTGCGCTCAATTTGGCACAACAATCAAGAACATTACATGTGGGCGATTCTGTTTTTGAAAATGATACCTTGATGACACAAGCGCAAAGTCGTTTAAAGATTAGATTATTAGACAAGAGTGTTTTAAGTATTGATGCTGATTCTAAGTTGGTTGTCTCACAACTTGCTTTTTCAGAAGAAACACAAAAAAAAGAAATCTCTTTACAGTTAATTGTGGGGCGCGTGTGGGCACATGTGACACGTCTGTTCACGCCAGATAGTCGTTTTGAAGTCCACGCCCCTAATGCTGTGGCTGGTGTGCGTGGCACGCGGTTTATGGTAGATTCTTCATGGAACGAAAAAACACAAGTGGGGTGTTTTGACGGTGAAGTGACGGTGCGCGGTCAAAACGGTAAAGACGCACAATTAAATGCAGGTACACAAGTCGCAGCCCAAAATAATGGGTTATCTTTGGTTTCTTTTTTATCTGTTACAGATCTTAAAAATCAGTTACAAGCAGTGCCTGTTTTAGACCAAATATTGCCTTTACCGGTTATCAATCAGGTAGAAAAAAATATAGATAAACATATTCAAGAAGAAGTTCAGATAACACCACAAGGACGTTCTAGTGGCATGATAATCAAACAAGAAGCCCAAGCAGCACAAGGATCTGCTTCTGAAAATTTACGTAGAGATTCTGCCAATCATCAAATTGGCAACGAAACTATCATTCAAAATCAAGGCGCTCACGCAGAAGATCCTGCAATTAAAATCAAAATTCACGTCAAAGAGTAACACGATATACCGACGTGTATGCACCGGTTTTATTTGGAGCTTCGGTTCATAGGACACCCTCTTGAATGTATTGTTAAGCTGCCACCAACTTGAGCTTGCCGACCCGTTGTAAGTCAACACGCTGACGAGCAAGCCATAAATCATACGCATCCTGCATGGAAAGCCAACTCTCTGGAGAACGGCCTAGGGCCTTGGAGAGACGTAATGCCATTTCTGGCGTAATACGGCTGGATCTTTTAAGGATACGACTGAGAGTGGAGGGGGATACATTTAATTTATCTGCAAGCTCACGGCCACTAATGCCATTGGGCTCTAGATAAACCTCGATAATGAATTCGCCTGGATGGGGGGGGTTGTGCATAGCCATTAGTGATAATCCTCATAATTTACAAGGTAAGTATTTCCATCATGAAACTCAAACGTTATTCGCCAATTACCACTCACAGAGATAGACCAAAGACCTTTCATTTCGCCTTTGAGCGGATGAAGGCGAAATCCGGGGATGTTCATATCCTCGATGGACAGAGCCGTATCCAGAGCAGATAACTGCATCCGTAACCGTTTGGCATGGTTGGGCTGAATACCTGACACATGACCATCCTCAAAAAATCGGCGTAGGCCTTTATGCCGAAATGATTTAATCACGGTTCCGTTATATCATGTTGCGCAACACGAAACAAGTAAATCAACAACAGCCTAACGAGTTGGAAGTTTATTAAAATAAAAATAAGTTTTATCTTTAAAAATAATTACGCTTGATGCAATCATTCACATCATGAACCCAAGAGAAGTAGACTTAACAGAGTTTAAAAAGGCCATTTCTTCTTTTCAAGCTGCTTTATTGGCGGAAAAAAATGATCTTACGCGAGATGCCACGATTCAGCGCTTTGAGTTTTGTATCGAATTAGCGTGGAAATCCGCTAAAAAAGTGCTTGGGCTTTTAAGCGGTGCCCCCAAGACAATTGTGCGAGAAATGGGCAAAGATGGATTAATTGAAGATGTTGATGTGTGGCTCAATTATATTGAGCTAAGAAATTTAAGCACGCACACATACCAAGAACTATTGGCCGAAAAAGTTTATCAGGCGTGCCCTCTGTTTTTGTTGGATGTAAAAAAACTACTAGATAAGATGCAATCGAGGATCACTTGAACTTTGGGTTATCGTCTAAGCAATTTGAACTCCTTGATACGCTTGTTTTTAAAAAATTAAAACAGGCAGGTGCCCGTGTTTGGGTGTTTGGCTCTAGAGCGACAGGAGAACAACATCAATTTTCTGATATTGATGTATTGTACGAACATCCTAAAGGTATAAACTTAAGCCTTATTGCAAAGATTAAAGAAGCGGCAGAAGAAAGCGCTCTTTCTATTGAAGTCGATTTAGTTAATAGCAGTGATTTGTCAAATGCATATAAAGAGCGAATTATGAAACAACGCATAGAAGTTTAATTTAACTAGCCCAAGATGACTTTATTTTGAACATTTGACTGTCCTTGTAATTTTGATACATAGGCGTATGCGCTTGTTTTTATTTCGTAACCCTTTAATTGTTGCGTGTTTGGGTGTTGTACTTTTATTACTCGCTTACTCTCCTCTTTTTGTAAATCATTTTTTATTTAGCGACGATTGGTATTGGTATGCTTTGCTGCGTGTGCCGCAGATTAATATAAAACAAGAAGCATGGGGAATGGCTCTGGCTGATGGGCGTTTTTTGCATGGCTTGGTATTTAGTCATTGGGCGCAGGTATGTATGAACTTAATCAGTGCCTGGTGGGGGCGAATAGGGGCTGTTTTTATTGTTATTCTTTTATTTGTTGCGTTATATGATTTTATACGTCGCCATTTGACTACATGTTTGTTAGAAGCGATGATTGGTTCTTTGGGTGTTTGTTTATTGCCTGGCATTGCTATTTCTGTGTTATGGTTAGTTTCTACGCCTTCTTTGCTTGCTTTGTTATGGGCGGTGTTGGCAGCGCATGCGGCTTTATATGCACAACAGATAAAATTAAATGCCGTGGTTTTTTGGCCACGTTTGATGTTATGGTCAATAGCAGCAATATTGTTACAGATAGCTGCTTTTTTATCTTACCAACCTTTTGCTTTATTGTATTTTTCTTGTGTAGGGATAGCCGTTTATGTGGCTTGGCTTAAATCATTAGAACCTGTAAAAAATTTAATTAAACATCATTTTTATCCTGTATTTTTGGGCATTGTAGCGCTTGTTATTTATTTTGTTATATATATGGCTACTTTGCGTATATTGGGTGTGCAAGCATCGTCTCGTAGCCAAGTCCATGCGGATCAGATTTACAAATTTTTAGCTATTTTGCCGCGCACATGGATATATGCGGCGCAATTGTGGCTTATTGATATTCATTTTTACATTGCTGGTTCGCTAAGCCTAATTGGTTTGTGTTTTTATCTTAAACAAGAATATGCCCAGGCCCAAAAAAGCCAATTAAAGTACTGGGTGATGTGGCTTGTTGTTTTGATAATGCTATTAAGTATTCCGTTTTTCTTTGAACGGCCGCTGCGTTTTAGAAAAGTGGTGCCTATTTCTGCCGTATTATGGCTTGGATTTGTGGTGATGCTTAAACGATTCACATGGTATCGCCCCGCGGCATTGTTGATTTTTGGGTTTTGTGCACCGTTGTTAACCGCCCATAATTTAAATGATTACGTCCTAAAACCTGCACAAAAAGAAATTGCATTTATAACCTCTGTGTTGCAGCAAGAACTTTTACCCACCACACAGCGCATTGTAGTGATTCGTGCATCAAGACAAGCAGGAATTTTGTGCAAACGCATATCCGAAGACGAATACGGCATGCCTTCTTCTTATCAAACATTTTCTATACATGGCATGGTGCAGTTTGCGTTAAACGCTTTGCATATTGATAAACCGATTCAAATTATTCATCAATCATTAGAAGAATCCAAAGAAATCCCAACTACTTCTAAACAACAGCTTGTGATTGATATGAACCGCATTGCGCAAGAATAGATTTACCTTTCACTGAATTAGCGTACTCAAATTTCTATTGTTGTAAATAAAACGTAAAATGTCGTTAATCTTCTTTATTTAATTAAAAATTTATGTAAAGGAAAATACAGGCCTGTTGTTTAATGTATTATTTAAGCAACATTTTTAAATGCGGAGCTCCGATTTTATTTTGATTAATAAATAATGGAGGTTGTGTGTTTGAACAAATTAGGCTCTCGTCTTATTCTGTTGCGCTCAAAAAAACTTCAGTTGGATTTTTTTCTACAGCACTGGTGCATAGTCTTTTTTTGATTGTTATCTTTTTGGTGGGCGCTTTTGTTCGTCGTCCAGGTGAAGTGTTAAAAGATACACCTATTAAATTTATTACTTCTATGGCAAGTCGCTCACTACATAAGTCTGAAACTGTTTTGCTGCAGGCACGCTCCCGTGCGAGTGCGTCTCTACAAAAGCCTAAAGCGCATTCTATGCATTTAAATAAATTTGAGCCACAGGTGAATGTAAAGACCACAAAAGTAAGCGAAGTGGTTCAGAAATCAGAAAACAATCCTGATTTAACGGGAAGTGATTCACTGCAAAAGTCCGTGGGCAATGGTAGCGAATCTGCTGATTTTTCTACAGATCCTGTGTTACCTGTTGGGTTAGAAGGCGGTACTTCTGAATATCGTTCTTTATCACGTGCGCCTTTGCTTGTTCGTGGTGAGCGTGAACCTCAAATCTCTGCAAGTTTAATGGAATTATTACGTGGAAGCAAAGGTGTGGTGTTATTAAAAGTACGCATTGGCATTAAAGGCGAAGTAGAGCAAGTGGACATTGTGCGCTCTACGTTTCCATTATTGAACGAAGTCTTAGTTAAACATATACGTGCCAACTGGCAATTTGAGCCTTCTTTGTCTGGTGGAAAGCCTGCACGTGTAGAATATTTGCAACCATTTTCGTTTGTTTTTTAATACAGGTAACGTTTTTTAGAATCTTTGGTGCAGCCTTGTGATTTAAAAACCCGTTAAGTCAAACGAAGGTGTTTCTCAATTTTTAAGTAAACGGTAGATAGTTTTGTTTTGTTTGATTTTTAGTTGTAATGGTTTTTTTATAAATTCTTCATAAAATTTTTGTGGTTGTTTGCGCAAACGTTGAATTCTTTTTTGCTTGTGTTTTTTTATGTGATTAAACCATCTTGGTACATCGATTGGTGGTATTTGTGTGACGACTTGTTTTACCACGTCTTTATATTGAGACCAGTCAGGCCAATTAAAAGCTGTTTGATATGCATATTTTTGTAGTTGTTGCCTAAATGTATGGTTGTGTTTGAGTTGTTCTATGGCATTTATTGTGTCGTTAATTTGATACATAGGCAAAACTAAGCTGTTATGTCCGTGGATCATATATTCTTCGTGGCCCGCTACGTCCCAAACAATAGCGGTTTTTTTGCAAGCAAACATTTCTAAGGGCGGGCCAAACATACCTTCTGCTGTGGATAATTTAAGTAATACTTCACAACGCTTATAAATTTTAGGCATGTCTTTGTAAGACACTTGTTCGTGTGTGCCACGACAGTGCGGTCCAATTAAACGTGTATCTATTTTGCTACCTACCCAGATATAGGGTGTTTTTGTGGATTCTAAAATCTGGATAGAAAGTGGAATGTTTTTTCTTGGATCCTGGGCGTTGCCTTCGATTAAAAAAGTAGGTGTTTTAGAATTAGAAAAATTATTTTCTACACAGGTGTTGAATAAGTGATGATCGATAGGATTAATTGCCACTTGAATAAAAGAATCATCAATTCCGTAGGTTTTTATGTAGTGATTTTTTAACCAATGAGCAATTGTGATAATTGGCAAAGGAAAAGACATCAGTAAATCATATTCCAGAATCCTTGGATCGTTTGTGTTATAAAATTGTGACTCTAGGGCTTGAGCAAATAATCCATAACGTTGGCTACTTAATTCTGGCAATGCGTATAGTGTTTCCCACCACGTTGCAAGTATTAAATGATAGGACCGTTTTTTAGCTGTGCTTAGGTTAATAATTTCAAACCCTGCTTGTTTGGGGTCTAAAAATCCAATAACCAAATGTGGGTGATATTCAAGTACAATAATGTCTACTTGATATTTTAATGACACTAAGATTTGTGCCCAGCGATAAATAACATGAACACCGCCTGTGATGCCTAATGTATTAAAAACAAATCCAATGCGTTGTTGGTTCATAATAAAATCCCAGTCGTAGCAAAATCTTGGGCGCGCGCATGTGCTTGTTTGTCGAATACAGATAATTCATGATTGTTTGGATGCAGCACAATGTTGACACATCCAGGATGAATTTTTGCGGCGTGAGAATGGTAGGCCAAGCGCAACCAAAATTCGTAGTCTTCGCAATATTTAAATGAATGTGCAATGCCATTAAGTTGTAAAAAACTATGTTTAGAAAACATAACACCAGAATTATTCAAAAAATTACCTCTTTTGATAAGGGCAAAAAAAAGATGCCGCGAAGAATAATTTTGGCCGCCAATAACAACACCTGATTTAAATCCTTTGGGCATTGATCGACCTTGATTAATAAATATGCGGTGTGGATAATAAATGGTGCTTAGATCTAAGGTATGTGATTTAAAAAAATCAAAAAAATCAAGCGACAAATAATCATCTGAATCCATTACACAAATAAAATCACCACGACTGTAAAAAATACCCACATCGCGAGGGATTGTGGCGGATCCTTTTGCCGTTTTAAGATCGATAACATGCGATAGAATGCGTTTTTGCATTAAGTGATTGATACTTGTTTGGACTGATTCAATTGTTTTTTTAGGACTTCCATTAAGCACCCAAATGACTTCTAAGTAAGGATAAGATTGTGCACAAATGGATTTAGCTAAACGTATGATTTCTTGATCTCTCTGATAAACAGGAACCACAATACTGATTAATGGGTTCTTGCATGTGATTTGTTTACGACGATTTATAAAGAAATTTTTAGTGATTTCTAAATCTTGAGATTGCCTTAATAAATTATTTTTGTCTTGTCCTTTGTATAAAAATAACGTGTGCTTTTGTGTGCTAAAATAATCATGTTGGAATTTGTTTGTTTTTTTATAGTCGTAAAAGTACAGATTTTGGTTGCCAATTTTTAAATTTATTGCCAATAAAAATGCAGGCTGAGAAGACAATAAAGCGGCTTTTGGCGTTTTTTGTAATTGAAAGCAAATAGACTTAAAATCAGATTCGTCTTGAATTGTTTTTATTTGAATTGGATTGATTAAGCATGTTTGCCAAGAACTAATGGTTGTTTGAACAGATTGAACCAAAACATCTTGATGTAACCATAATTCTAATAATGCATTGGGCTTTAATTTTTGAATAAGTGTACGGTAGTTTTTTATTTCTTCGTGCACATCAATGTAGATAAATAATTTTGTGATTTTTTTGTTAGGTAATAAATTATTTTTTTCTTGGTGTAAGACTTTAATTTTTTGAATGTGTTCGTGATTAATTCTCCATTTATCTTTTAAAAAATAAAGTGGATCCATACCTATTAAATGAACAATGGGTTTTTCTGGATTGATGTGAATTTCGTTAATTTGGTAAGCTATTTTTCGTTCACCTACAACAATAATTCGATCTTGCTTATGAATGGTTTGCGTGTGCAAATCAGTGGCGGTGATTAATATGATTCGGTGGCTTAAAGCGAATGTGGCTGCGTATTCAAAAGCGATGCTTAAATGATTTAGAATGATAGATTCGGTCCAATCAGACAATGGTGAAAAGACAATCAAGCATTGAGGTTGAAACGCTTTTTTGTGTGCATTTTGTTGTTGCTGGGTGCCTACATAAACAAGCGCTTCTTGCGCGCACGGTGTAAGCCTTGATGCTATTTTTAAGGGCGTTTTAAAACACGTGATTGGAGAACTAAAATAAATAGCATGATGGGATTTCATTGCGTTTTATTATAGCTGAGTTTGGTAGTTTATAAAATAGACCTCTTTTTTAAAATTAATGCGCAACCAAACTGCTTAACGCGTGTCCAAACAAAATCATCGCATGCTGGCGTGTATGATTTTGTTTTTTTATAGTGGTAGTCCTGTGAGTCTTGATAAGTCTTCCGCATTTTTTTGGAGTGATTCTAAATATAAATTAAATTTTAACTTAGGTGCTTCGATATCTTTAAGAATTTGTACTGCGGCGTTGGCTTTGTCGTAAGTGTTTACGTCGGACATTAAAAAAGATTCTATTGTCCATTGAATATAAATTTCTTGGTTTTCAAAGTGGCTCACGGTGTTGGTTCTTATTTCTGAATCAAAAATAAAACGATGTGGCACAAATACGGGAACAAAATCATAATAAGTATTTCTTGTAATGTTGACCATATCATTGAGCAATGTTTGATATTCTTCATGTAATAAGTCTCTTTGTGATTGCGCTGTGTCTGTACGTGCACAAATAAGCGCAATTTCTTGGGCTCTTTGATGTTTATTTATAATTTCGTTAAAGGCCACAGAAGCGTTCCACGAGAAATTTTTTAGATATTGAATCATGTTCTCTGTGGACATATAAAATGTACGTGTGGGTTCTTGTTCGTTATTCCATTCTGCTTTGGCTGTAAGTTCTACAAAATGCCCAAGTGCACGATATGCAGATAACATAAACAAGTATTCTTGTTGTTGAGATTGTTCGTTTTGTTTGATTAGTTCAATTAATAAGTCTTTAGCTAAACGTGTGTTAGAATCTGCATACATGGGTTCTGAAAGAAATCGAGATAATTGCTGATCAACGACTTTAGATTGCCATATAAAAGATAGAGCACCATTACAAAAATCTATTTGGATGCTTAATCCTGGTTGTAATAAAACAACGCCGTCTCTGTACGATAATTCCATGATGTTTCTTAATCTAGAGCGTTGATTTTCAAGCCTTAAAATATGTTCGTTTTTAAGTGTTTGTTCACTTGAATTTAAAATATTTTCAAGAATAGGCCGTGTTTCTTTAAGCACTTCCATCCATGCTTGAGAAAACACCATGTAATCATTTAATAGTGTATTAATATTGTCTACGGCTGCGGCATTATCTTGATAAATTTCTGTTACAGCAAATCCACCTTTATCCGAATAATGAACAAGGGTGGGCTGGCTTTGGTCGCAAACGGGCACAGCATAAATAACGGGCGGCCATTCTGTATTGATATGTTGTTGTTGTGTAGTTTCTGATTGACTTGGTTTTTGTTGGGGCATGATTGCTTGTGAATGATCTTCTTTTTTTATTGAATGCGTGGATTGGCAGGCCGACAATGTCAGCAAAAATACCCATCCATAACTGCAATAACGATACAATAAAGAACTAAAAAATGTTTGAAAGGTCATCTGATTACTCTTTTTAATGGTGTGAGGTTTAAAAATGATTGCGGTTTACAACAAGAACAACATTAAAACGGGTTACGACCACGCAAAATATGGTTGGGCGATGCTAAGTGCTTTATGTGCAAAATCAAGAAAAATGTTGACTATGCTTCTTTTGAAATAGATGGACTGCTTTGATCAATGTTCGAATTTAGTGGCCGGTCATAAATCCTAAATAAACGGCAATTAAAATAAACCCAAAAGAGGCAATATGATTCCAACTTGGATTTTGCTTTAAATAAAGCGCTGAAAATCCAATGAACACGAGTAATGTAATGACTTCTTGTATGATTTTAAGCTGAAAAGGATTAAATTTATTTATACCCAAGCGATTGGCAGGTACTTGTAAGCAGTACTCAAAAAAAGCAATACCCCAGCTTATTACAACAACTTTCCATAACTGAGTGTGTTTATATTTTAAGTGACCATACCATGCAAATGTCATAAAAATATTGCTGAAAAATAATAGAATGATTGTAACCATTGCATTGCGCCTTGCAAAAACGATAAAAAGCTTTAAATTATGTTCGCTCTGAATAGACAGAGAGAGGATTTTTATGTCTGAAGAATCAATGCCTGTAAATGAAGAAGCCAATTTTGAATCAGAAAAAAGCGATATTCAAGAAGATTATGTGCTTACCTTGCAAGCACAGCTTAAAAAAACACAAGAGGATTATGCTCAGACCAAGGATTTATTACTTAGGCAGGCAGCCGACTTTGAAAATTATAAAAAACGCCAACAGCGTGAATTAGAAGATTTTCGCAAGTATGCCATTGAAAAAACAATTAAAGAATTGATTCCTGTGATAGACAATTTTGATCGTGCGTTGGTCGCTGCAGCGGCACCGGATACATCGCTTAAAACCATTTTAGATGGGGTTAAAATGGTGGCCGATCAATTTCGTTTAGTCTTAGAAAATCAAGGCATTAAAGGTGTATCTTCGTTAGGGCAGTTGTTTGATCCCGCCAAACACGAAGCCATCTCAGAACGTGAAACAGACGAAGTAAAACCAGGAACAGTGGTAGAAGAATATCAAAAAGCCTATTTTTTGCAGGACCGTTTAGTGCGTCCTGCCATGGTGGTGGTAGCCAAAGCCAAAACTGTGATATCTGGATCTTAAAACGTGGTTAAACGTGTTTCTCAGGATGATTTTTATAAGGTATTGGGTCTTTTAAAAGAAGCCGATGATAAAGCCATTAAACAGGCTTTTAGACACCTTGCGCACCGCTATCATCCAGATAAAAATCCAGGCGATGAGCATGCACTTTTGCAGTTTCAAAAAATCAACGAAGCCTACCAGGTTTTGAGTGATAAAGAAAAAAGGCAGGCTTATGATTTAGCCCATGGTTATCAATCATCGCAAACACAAGACGATTTATTTTCTGAAATTTTTGGTCATTATCAACACACTGCTTCTTATGCGTCAGAAAATAAAAAACGTAATACTACCGCTAAATCAACAGGTCGGGATTATCGTTACACGTTAGAACTCGAATTTGAAGAAGCCATGATGGGTTGTGAAAAAGAAATTACCATTCCGCGCTTGCAACCTTGTTCGTTATGTTTGGGAACAGGTGCCAAGCCTGGAACCACGCCTCATTTTTGTCATGCATGTGGCGGCAGTGGCGAAGTTCATGTGATTCAAGGCTTATTTGAAGTTCCAAGAACTTGTACTTATTGTCGCGGTTTGGGCCGAACAATTCGTCATGTTTGTGAACGTTGTCAGGGCCAGGCACAGCAATCTTTGCAGGTGCCAGTTCAAATCAAGGTGCCGCAAAGAACAGAATCTGGGGCCGTTCTTAAATTTGAAGGTTTGGGTGAATCTGGCGCTTATGGCGTTTCTTCTGGCGATTTAAAGGTTTATGTGTCGGTGCGGCCGCATTCTTTGTTTACCTCTAGTGGTGATGATTTATTATGTGATGTGGTGGTTACATTAACAGAAGCGATATTGGGCGCAACCATTGAAGTGCCTGGTTTAGAAGGCATGCTTCATCTTAAATTAAAACAAGCAACCACCGCAGGGCAGATTTACCGCTTAAGTGGACAAGGCCTTTTAAAAAATAAATCTCAAAAAACAAAAGAACGCGGCGATTTGTTAGTCTGTATTAAAATCGAAACACCAGCTCATTTAACAGAAGAACAAAAGGCTGCGCTGATTGATTTGGATAAGCAATTAGGTGCTCACAACTACCCTTTAAAACAGGCATACACAAACCATGTTAAACGCATTAAAAAAGCAAAGGCCAAAAAGTAAAAAGAGGTCTATTATTGGCTTGTTTGCTGCGTATTGAGCAAATCAGAAATAGTATCGATTACATCTTGAATGGTGCGGACTTTTTTAAAGTTCTCTGTTTTTAGCCTGAGTTTTGTAATGTCTTCGATGCGAACAATTAAATCAATGGCATCAATGCTGTCTAATTCCAAATCTTCGTATAGCTTAGCTTGGGGCAAAATACGACTTGACTCTATTTGAAAAGTGTCACTTAAAATGTGCTGCAATTCTTTAAAAATATCTTCTTTGGATGTCATAACACTACTTTTTTGGGGGTCTTTTTTGATTGATTATTTATTTGGTCTTATGTTCTTTAATAAAACGAACAAAAGTACCAAAAGTGGCAAAATGTTGTTTATAAACTTCTGTGTCTTGTTCAGAAATTTTAATGCCGTATTTTTTGTGTAACCCAACCCCTAATTCTAATGCATCAATAGAATCTAAACGTAACCCATCACCAAATAGAGCGGTCTGTTCGTGAATATCTGTAGGTGTGATATCTTCTAGAGCCAGGGTATCTATTAAAAATATTTTGACTTGGGTCTTAAATTCGTCTGTTAAATCTTCTGTACTCATAACGCTATACTCATTACGATGTTCCGACGGCTTACTTAATTAACTTGATTTTGAATCGTGCAATTTTTTTAGCCGATATTGATAAAACTGCCAGAGGCGGCTATTTAGCGCTTGTACTTGATTTCGTAAAGAGGTTTTTTGATCTCCGTATTCTTTGGGCCATTGAGGATAAACATGGATAGATAGTTTGGGCTTTAAATAAGGGACTTGATACCATTTATGAGATTTAGTTAAAAAAGGTGGATTGGCATGAATCAAAATGGGTAATAGTGGGCATTGTGCACGTAATGCAATCAATGCGGTACCTGAATGGAAAGGATTTAAACCATAAGGCGCAGAACGGGTGCCTTCTGGAAAAATCATCAATTGGTCACCTTGTTTGAGTTTGCTTACACAGTCGTCAAGAGCTGCCATTGGATCTTCATTGGAGATATAGCCCATGGCACGAATGACATAACGAAGTAAAACATGATGCGATAATTCTTTTTTTACAATACAGCTGAGTTGTGGACACAAAGACAAAAGCACGACGATGTCTATAAGTGTGGGATGATTGGCAATAAATAAAATACCATCGTGCGGCTTAAGCGCTTGTTTTTTAAACCAATCATTGTCTCTGCCTGGTTTTGTGTCTATGTCTTTGTGAATAAACACGTCTAATTGAACTAACCCCATGTGTGTCATCAAATAAACAACAAACTGGTATAGATGATGAACTATTTTTTGTGCTTGGTAATGTTGTAATTTTGGATTTTTAGCTCGATATGCCCATGTGTAAATACAAAAAACACCACCAAAAATAAATCCGCCCATAAAAATAAGAAAAAATATGAATGCAGTTGCGATGATGTCCCAAGCATGATGAATAAACGACCGTTTTTGATTGGTGTTATTCAATGTCATGCCTGATAGCCATTAATATTTTTTGATGTTGTGTCTAGTTTTGATTCTTTTAGGCAATCCAAAATAAAGATGTGGTGTTCGCTTTTTAAGACTAAAGGGGCTTGTTCAGGATGGTCATATAACCAGTTTAAAACACAAAAGTTATCAGGCCAAAGGGAATCGTTATGTTCATGTGTGGTGTTTGTTTTCAATAGATCTTTTTCTAAATCCGATTGATGAATAACCTTTAAACGAAGAACCGGAAGTGTAGTGTCGTGTGTTTGGGTGCATGGTGCTAAATGTAACGCCATGGCCATTGGCATTTGATGTTGTGTTTTAAAGGTATTAAAAATATTTGGCAATGCTTCATCCACATCGATCATTAAATGGGTAGATGCGTTTTGTTCTTCTATCTGCATAAATGCATGTAAAAGCCCATATAAAAAACTTTTTTCTTGGGCGGCAATGGCGCTATGTGCCGTTGTTTGTTGTGCCCAAATAGACCACCTGCCAATGGCTGCATTATGGACCGAGTGTGCAAATTGTGTGGGCGATAAAAGGTTTTCATGAGTGTGGCTGTAAGAGGGTTTTTTTGTCCATTGCTGAATCAAATGCGGTGCCAATTCTTGAATCAGAGGGATTGTGGTGTGCATTTCACCAAAACGTGAACTAAGCGTGGCTTTTATGGATTCTAAAGAGTGCTTGCCAAGGCAAGCGTCGTGTGCCACTTGCAGAGTCATTTTTATGAGTGGGCTAAGACGTCTTTTTTGTGTGTTATCTAAAAAAGCCAAAGGTGGTGGTATAAATTGCTGTTGCGCTTGAGGCACGTGCTTATTTTGCTTTAAAAAATTAAAGAACGACAACCATTGTTCTTGATGCAACAAATGTGGTGCATAGGCCGAAAATTGAATCAGTTGGGCTTGGAATATCATTGACTTTTCTTTGGCTGGGACTATCGTCTTTTGGTTTCTATTGTCAATTGTTTGTCTCAGGAGTAAAGGTGCGTTGTTTTAAACAGGGATGTGAGGTGTCATGAAAATTCGTTATGCGGGTGGTTCACATGTTGGAATGAAACGTAACCACAACGAAGACTCTTTCTATCTCATGTCAGATCAAAATTTATATTTAGTGGCCGATGGTTTGGGTGGTCATAACGCCGGCGAAGTTGCGTCTCAGCTTGCAGTTGAGACCGTGGTTCACTTTTTTAAAGATACGGATTCGGACGAAGATCTGACATGGCCATTTAAAGAAGACAAACAATTTAGCTATGACGAAAATCGCTTAATGACTGCAGTTAAGCTTGCCAATTTAAGAATCATAGAAACAGCTAAATCCGACGACAAACATCGTGGCATGGGCACAACCATTGTAAGTTTGTATTTTGGCAAAAAAGGGGTTTATGTGGCACACGTGGGGGATTCTCGCGTGTATCGTGTACGCCAGCAAAAAATAGAACAGTTAACGCAAGATCATAGTTTATTAAACGACTATCTTAAGGTGCATCATTTAACACCACAAGAAATTGAAAATTTTCCACACAAAAATGTGATTGTTCGCGCATTGGGTATGAAAGATTCTGTGATTGTGGACACAAACCGTTTTGAATACCAATCAGGTGATATTTATTTGCTTTGTTCGGATGGTTTATCTGGTATGGTATCAGACGAAGACATGCGGCAAATCTTACTGACCCACCGGGATAATTTGGAACAGGCCGTACAAAACCTAATTGATTTAGCGAACAGGCATGGTGGTGTTGATAATATTACTGCCGTGTTAGTTCATACCAGCTGATGTGTGACCATTACTAAGTTGTTTTAATAGGCCTTGTTCGAAATAAGTTTAATGTATCTGGAAAACCATATCATCATTAAAAACAAAGGCACTATCACTTCGAAATCAGCGCCGATCTGATGTGCAAATTTAAATACAAACAAAAGCGGCATTATAAAAAACAATAAAATACTAACCCATGTGACGAGGTATGAAAAAAAATACATCCACGCGTGCATAATATCGAATTAAGAAATAAATAAGAAAGACTCAAGAGGCATAAATCAAGGAATTGTGTTGTTTGGTATTACCAACCTAATTTTAAACGATAGTTATCAGCAGATGCTTTAGTATCAAAAGAAATTACTTTGACATAGCGTGTGAGCGGTTTGGTGCCGCCATTTTTTACAATAACTTCGTCCACTACACCAGCAGAAAATTCAGATGCTCCAATTAATGAGTAGTTAGAGTTATACACATACAAGTCATAATCTGCATTGATTGGTGATGTGAGTGCCGCACTTAAGGTAGCTCCGGCAGGGAGATCAAGTTTAAAATAATCATTGTCGTTGTCTGGTTTAATGGTACCAATAATAGTAGCCGGTGCCGCAATGCTTTGTGCCGCTGTAAACGAATTATTAGGCTCTGTTTCGTTTTTAGTCGTAGAAGATGCATTGTTCACAGTCACATTAACGCTGCTTGAGGTGCCGATATTGCCCGCAGCATCTTTGGCTTTGGTTGTTAATGTATAATTTCCATTACCAACGCTTAAGGTGTTCCAACTGAGCGCAAAGGGCGATTTTTTGCTGGATCCTAATAAGGCATTGCCTTGATAAAATTCGACTTCAACGACACCTACATTGTCTGTGGCGTTGGCTGTAATATTAACACTTCCAGATAATGTAGCGCCTGCTTTAGGCGAAGTAATATTAACCTGTGGTGCTTGTGTGTCTGTGCCAGTTCCACAAGGGGTCCAAGTGCCACCAACGCCTACGGCGTCCCATGCTTTGTGGGTGTTGGTCCATTCTTTAGAGCATTCACCAAACAAATTTTTAGCGGCTTGCGCAGTGGCTAAACGAGCGCCTTGAAAATTAGTAGAAGAATTCATAAGGCTAGTATTGGCCATGTAAAAAATCTTGGCTGCTTTGCTGATAGAAATACCTTCTACCGTGGTGGTGGTTTTGCTTCTTGGATGTTTACCACCTTGAGACAACAAGTAGTAAGCTAAATTAGCAATCCCACTGTTGGTATGAACACCACCATTATCAGAGCTGCCGGTGTTGCGTTCTGGATAAAAATCAGCGCTTGCTTTATCTGCGGTTGGGTTATCCATAAAACGTAATGCGCCGCCAGGTAGCCCGCTACCCGCAATTTCTTCGCCAATTTGCCAAGTTTTAGCGCTGACATTGATGTTGCTTGGGTTACCGCTGCTGTTGCCGCCAGAATCTCGCCATGCTTCTGCGGTGGCGCCAAAAATATCGGACATGGCTTCGTTTAATGCACCAGATTCATTGGAGTAAGTAAGATCTGATGTGAGGTTAGTGACTGCGTGTGTTAATTCGTGAGCAGTCACATCTATGGCAAGAGAAAGTGGTTTAAATAAAATATTGTCTCCGTCGCCGTAAACCATTTGAGAATAAGGTGTCCCTAACCAAGCGGCATTATCGCCGTCGCATCCAAAAAAACCACTTTCAAATGTAGTGCGCACAGAAGATTTAAGAACGGCACCCGCGTTGTCGTAAGAATCGCGATTTAAAAAATGTTTGTAAAACCAATAGGTGGTGCCTGTGTTGTTATATGCGCCCATGGCACTGTTATCGCCAGCAGCACTGCCTCCTTCGTTAAACAACAAAGTACCTGGCAGTTCACTTCCGGTTTTTAAGCAAACTTTTTTAAGATCGTAGATTTTACGATTAAGTGCATGATAGACATGAGGGTGTTGTGCTAATACAGAACCGTCTTCTGTGCTAATAAATAGCGCTTCGAGGGTCCATTTGTCTTTGCCTATGTATTCGACCAAAGAACGCCACGCCAGATGATGTTTGTTGTTGGTGTCTGTATAAATTTCCAAGCTTGGTTTTTCATGAACAATAACGCCTTGTGGATCCAAACTTAATTTGGCCATTTGTTCAGATAATGCATTGTCGCCACCTTGTTTTTTGATGTTTTGAAAATCAAGATCTGGCATGAGTTGCCCAACCATGGCAACAATCGATCCTTGTTCGTCTAATTGCACTACCATTTCGCCTTTTTGCACAGGCATATTTTGATATAGTTGTTTAACTTTGATATAACGGTGGTTGGTTTCGTCTATGTGATCGGATACGATTTTAAAATCTGTGTTTTGAGAAAGACGAAAAGTCTGACGCATGTTGTTTTTAAGAAAACTTTTTAATGCGTCGGGGTTTTGAATGTCTGTACGAATTTGTCCTTGCAAATAAATGGGTGTTTGAAAATCACCGTTAACACTGGATTTAATACCAAGACTGGATAGCGCGTTGGATTTTGAGCCCTGCATGGCGCCCAGCATAGACGACACATCATTACGCTCTTGCCCTCCCGGTTCTTGAGTATTTTGACACGCATACAAACTTAATCCACATGTGATTGCCGCGATTTTTCGCCCGTAATTCCTGGTTAAGAAATTTCCCATAGACTCTCCTTGTTGTGCGCTTATTTTTTGACGTCAGAACAGACCCAGTTTAGACGTATAGATTAATTTTTTTAGATGTCAAAAAATTAACATCATTTTTTTATGACGTGATGAATTAATTTTTTATTGATGTGAAAAAACAAGGGATATATAAACAAATAGAGAAATGTAGTTGGTCGGGTATTATTTATGAATTAAGCAGAAAGTGCACGGTTGAGCATGTTGCTGATTTGATCTTTACTTACACCACCTACAATTTGATCAACTACTTTGCCTCCTTTAAACACAAGCAACGTAGGAATTGATCGGATGCCAAACTGATTGGCGACTTCTTGGCTTTCGTCTACATTGATTTTACCTACTTTGACTTTGCCTTGATAGGCTGCTGCGATGGCATCAATGGTTGGGGCAATTGCACGGCAAGGTGCACACCAAGGCGCCCAAAAATCAATTAATACAGGTGTAGAAGAAGCGAGCACTTCTTGTGAAAAATTAGTATCGGAAATAGTGAGTACTTGTTCTGTGGCCATAAAATCCTCTTAAAAAATAATGGATACTTTAAAACGTTGCTTTTTTACGTTATATCTTGAAACCAACAAGACACGACTAAATATAATGATTATTTTTATTTTGCCAATGTGACATTGACGCAACCTTTGTTTTTTATGCTTGTGCATGGCTGAATTTAAAGACAAAACAAGGATATAAAAGGATTTTAATAGTACATGAAGAAAAGTTTATTAGAAGAAAAACAACCCCTGTCTTCTGTGTCTTTGGGGTATTTATTAAGAGAACGCATAAGCCGAATTTGGCTTTTTTGTTGCGCTTCTGTGTCTGTGGTTACAACTGCGGCCATTGTTGTTATTTTATGTGCCGAAAGTTTAGCGTTTTTTAAACAAGTATCTATTTTTGAATTTTTGACTCATCATGAATGGACGCCTTTGTTTAGTGATCCTCATTTTGGTATTGCACCGTTATTGGCGGGCACTTTGCTTACCACATTCATTGCTGTTTCTTTTGCGGTACCTGCGGGTTTGTTAATTGCTATTTATTTGAGCGAATTTGCAAACGTGCGCGTGCGTGGCTATTTAAAACCACTACTTGAGCTTTTGGCTGGAATTCCAACCGTTGTATATGGGTATTTTGCTTTAACGATGGTGTCTCCTGCGTTGCAAAAAATAATGCCTTCGTTGGCTGGATTTAATGGGTTATCTGCAGGATTGGTGATGGGGATGATGATTTTACCAACCATTGCGTCGTTATGCGAAGATGCCTTGTTTGCGGTTCCTAGTACCATGAGAGAGGGTGCTTATGCGTTGGGAGGAACGCGCTTGTCTTCGATTTTTAAAGTGGTTGTTCCTGCGGCTTTTTCTGGCATTGCGGCGTCTATGATTTTAGGCATTTCGCGCGCCATGGGCGAAACTATGATCGTAGCTATTGCTGCTGGTCAGCAACCGCGTTTAACGTTTAACCCAGGTGTCCCAATCGAAACCATGACCGCGTATATTGTACAAGTCAGTTTGGGTGATACACCCACTGGGACTTTGGAATATCGCACTGTGTTTGTGGTGGCACTGAGTTTATTTATGATGACCTTGCTTCTTAATTTGGTTGCTCACCGTTTACGTCGACGCATGGCACACCTTGGTTAGTTTATGAAAAAAATTACTTCGTCTGATTTAAATGGATCGCTCATGCGTAAAAAACATTTTAGTTTAGAACGCATGTTTGTGGGTTTATGTGTTTTATTGTTGATGTTGCCTTTGTGCATGCTGGCTTTGTTTTTGGTGTATTTGTTGGTGCAAGCATGGCCGCGTTTATCGTTTGATTTTTTAATCAATTATCCTTCTAGGCATGCTCATGTAGCTGGAATTTTACCTGCTTTGGTGGGTAGTTTTTATTTGCTTATTTTAACTGCTTTTTTGGCTATTCCTGTGGGTGTAAGTGCGGCTATATATTTAGAAGAGTACGCACAAAAAAACGCGCTTACTTCGTTAATTGAGTTAAATATTAGTAACCTGGCAGGTGTGCCTTCTATTATTTATGGATTATTGGGACTTGAAATTTTTGTTCGTATTCTGGCTTTTGGACGAAGTGTGCTGGCGGGCGCTTGTACTTTGTCGTTATTGTTGTTGCCAATGGTGATTATGGCATCTAGAGAAGCTTTGCGTAATGTACCGCGCGCGATGAGAGAAGCTTGTTACGCATTGGGTGCAGGGCCTTTTCATACTATTTTTCATGTTGTTTTAAAAATGGCGTTACCACATATTTTGACCGGTGTTATTTTATCTATGGCGCGTGCGATTGGAGAAACAGCACCGCTTATTACAATCGGTGCACTGACTTATGTGGCATTTTTACCAGATTCTGTGTTTTCTTCGTTTACGGCCTTGCCCATACAAATTTTTAATTGGACTTCTCGGCCTCAGGTTGAATTTCATCAAAATGCGGCAGCTGGTATTTTGGTATTACTTGTGTTGATGTTGTTGTTCAATGGCACAGCGATGTGGATTCGTCATCGTTTACAAAAGCGTTTTTAATGAAGGCGTGTTTTTATGCATGATTCTAGTCATTCCTTACATGCGGTTAAATTACGCGTGGAACATTTGCGTGCGTATTTTGGATCTACTGCGATTTTACATGGGATTTCGTTGGATATTTTTAAAAACCATGTCACCGCAATTATTGGCCCTTCTGGTTGTGGAAAATCTACTTTTGTACGTTGTTTAAATCGGATGCACGAAGTAGTGCCTCAAACACGCGTAGAAGGCCGCGTGTGTTTAGATGGGCAAAATATTTACGATAAAAATATTGATCCAGTTAAAGTCCGTAGACGCATTGGCATGGTGTTTCAAAAACCTAATCCTTTTCCCACGATGAGCATTAAAGATAACGTATTGGCGGGATTTAAATTAAACCATATGCGTCTAAGAGATCCGGATGAATTAGTAGAAACAGCACTTAAAAAAGTAGCTTTATGGGACGAAGTTAAAGATAAGTTAAATACGCCAGGAACCAGTTTGTCTGGTGGACAGCAACAACGTTTATGTATTGCGCGAGCGCTTGCGCTAGAACCAGAAATTTTGTTGATGGACGAACCTTGTTCTGCGCTAGATCCAATTGCAACGGTTAAAGTAGAAGAATTAATACATGAAATCAGTGAACATTACACCATTGTGATTGTCACCCATAATATGCAGCAAGCCGCACGTGTGTCTGATTATACTGCATTTTTTTACATGGGTGAATTAGTAGAACATAATCAAACAGACATTGTTTTTACAAAACCAAATGATGCACGCACCGAAGATTATATCACCGGACGTTTTGGTTAAACAGAAAGAGTATATTTTATGCCACGTCAACATACCGATAGAGATTACGAAGCAGAACTAGGCCAGTTGCGTCATCATGTGCTCACGATGGGTGCTAAAATAGAAGATATGATTGCTAACAGCATGAAAGCGTTTGTGAATCATGATCTTGAGTTGGCTGAACGCATGATCCAATTTGATCATCAAATTAATTGCCTAGAAATCGAAACCGATGACATGTGTTTGCGTATATTAGCTCGCCGTCAACCTGTAGCGTCTGATTTACGTTTAATTACAATTACACTTAAATTGGTTACAGATTTGGAACGCATTGGGGATTTGGTAAAAAATATTTGTGAACGCGTGATTGAAATGGGCACACAGGTAGAGGTTCATTTAATGCCTGATTTTGAAAAAATGTTCACTTTGGTGCAATGTATGATCCACGAAGCTTTGGATGCTTTTGTGGCCTGTGATGTGGAGCGTTCTAAACGAATTTTAGAACGCGATCATGAAGTAGATGTTATTTTTTCTAAGATTTTTGCAGAATTACTAATGGATATGCAAAAACAACCTTCGCTTATTTATCAGTCATCACGTTTGCAGTCGATAGCCAAATATTTAGAACGTGTTGGTGATCACACCACCAATATTGCAGAAATGGTTGTGTTTATGGCCAAAGGACAAGATATTCGTCACCAAATGAGCCGCCATAAAAACGAAGAATAAAATTAAAAACCAATCCTAAATTTTTATGTTTGAGCGTTAAAAAATTACTTTATTGGTTGTGTGAAGTCGCTTGCATCTTAGTATATTTATGACGGAAAAAATTCTTTTTGGAGTTCTTTTGTCTCATTGGGAAACTGGCATGGAAGAAGTTCAAGCCGTTTTTCAGGATGAGAAATTTATTGATCCAAAAACTGGACAGTATGCTTATGCAGGACTTCATCAAATTTATGAAGGAATGCACTTGACGTGTTGGGATGCCAATCGTTGTCTTTTGTTTGATGGCATTATTAAGTTTAGTTTTTTTGATAATCCCAAATTACCAAAGGGTTGGGAACAATGGTTTGTTCACCGTTTTCGTGCACGTATCGCTTGGCCAATAAAATCATTTCGACGCAATCAACAACGCTATTTGCTTATCAAGTAGAGATAGACACCATTTTGCGTAAATACTCGGTGACGTTTTTATTGTTTTATGGCATAAGGGCCCTGTTTATTGTTATTTAAACAGGGAGTTTTTCATGAGTGAGTCATTGCCCAAGCATGTGACCTTTAAGGTGTTAAAAGGAGGTAATCGCGGCGATGTGATTAGCTTAGATTTGGGCGTTTGTCGTTTGGTGGGGCGTCATTTGGGTGAACACGAAACAGTGATGTTATCAACCGATGGTAACCGTGTTTTAGACTCACAAGAAGTTACATTGTTTGAATCACAATTACATGCATCTTCTTCTGCTAAAAAACCAAAGAGAAATAAATTAGCGTCTTTTAAGCGTGGTTCTGATATTGTTTTGAGCGACGAAACAGTATCTCGTGCACATGCCATGTTATTTTATGATGAAAATGGCGCAGGTCTTGTGGATTTGGCTTCTACCAACGGAACCATGGTCAATGGTGAATCTTTGACCGCCGCATTATTAGAAGATGGTGATGTGATTAAGTGTGGAAGTACTATTTTAGAGGTTTCGGTTAAATCGAGTGGCTGGTAATTTTGAATTCACGTACGTTTAATGGTTGTTTTGTTTATTTTTTCTCGTTTATTTTTACTTCAAAATAAAAGTTGATAACAGGCTCTTTATACCAAAGAGGCCTAATTAATAATTTTTTAGTTTATCCATCGATTCATGCCTGTATTTTAAGGTGTTTAATCTTGTTCGATTCTAACCCAATATCATTAGCGCCCGTTTTAAAATCTGGAGACAAAATTGGGCGTTTAGTGATACTAAATGAAATTGGTCGTGGTCGCATGGCTGTTGTTTATGCAGCCTACGATCCACAGATCGATCGGCGTGTGGTAATTAAACTACTACATCATGTCTCTGATGATGATGCTTTGTATCAATTCTTGGGACGTGAACAATTGTTTAAAAAAGCCAAGGCAATGGCCCATCTTAATCATCCTCATGTGGTATCTATTTATGATGTTGGTATTTATCTTGAACATGTCTATTTAGTTTTAAAGTTTATAGAAGGCCAAAGTTTAGATGCATGGGTTCAAAAAATACCAGTGTATTCCGTAAAAGAAGTGCTTGCTGTGTTTTTGCAAATTGCAAGTGCCTTACAAGCAGCACATCAAATAGGCATTATTCATGGTGATTTTAAGCCCAAGAATGTTTTGATTGATAAAAACAACCATGCCTATGTGACTGATTTTGGATTTATGCAGACATTGCAGGAAAAATCATGTTTTGTTTCCGAAACAATGTACATGGCTCCTGAGCAAATGCAAGGACAAGCTATTTCTAATTCAACCGATCAATTTAGTTTTTGTGTTACTTTGTATCAATGTTTAGTTAAAACGTTACCTTTTGTTGAAATATCGTTTGAAAAACGTTTAGAGGAAATAAAAAAATGGGTCCCACCTCTTAGTTTTTCAAAAAAAATACCTATTTATTTGCTTAAGGTAATTCAGCGAAGTTTGTTGTTTTTACCAAGTCAACGCTTTTATAACATGGAAGAATTGATACAAGCACTTCATTGTTCTGTGCAAAAGAAATGGTTTCGCCAGAGTATGTTTGTTGTAATAGGTTTAGTTTTTTTGTTTTCTGTATGTGTTTTGTTTTATTTTAATTATGTAAGAAAAAAACAATATTGTCACGATGGTCATCAAAGATTTAGTGAAACATGGAATAACACCATTAAAAACGATCTTTCTAGATTGTTTTTAAATTCGAAATATCCAAATATTATTGAATCATGGCAGCCTTTTGTTCGTTTAATCGAAGATTATGGGAATCAATGGGCGCAATCTTACGATCAGGTTTGTGCGGATACCTATATTAAACAAGAACAACCATTTTTTATTTTTGATTCAAAAATGAACTGTTTGCAAACAAGAAAAAAAGAAATTTATTACCTGATAGATTTGATACTAAAAGATCATTCGCTATTACCTAATGCTGTGAAATCGTTACAAGAAGTTTCGGCTATTGAATCTTGCTTGAGTATGCACGTGCAAGAAATTTCTTTTTCTAAAGAACCTCAAAATATACACGAAAGCCAAAGACAACAAGAGTTAAGACAAGTCCTTTTGCAGGGCTTTATTTTTAGAGATTTGGGGCTTTATAAAAAAGCAATCGAAATTCTAACCCCTTTTAAAGAGTCTGTTTTAAAACAGGGTCAAACTCATTTAGACGCACAATTTTTAACTTTATTGGCAGATTCATTGGGACGCACAAGCCAAGAAAAATTATCGCTGACGTTTTATGAACAAGCTCAATACTTAGCCGAAAAAACAGGCGATGATTGGCTGTCTGTTTATATCTTGATTAAGCAAGTCTACATCTTTGTTATTCTAGGTCAAATAGAGAAAACAGAAAGTTATATAAGGCGCGCAGAAATACTGGCACAAAGAAATAATTTTGGCCTTGAATCAACGATACGACTTATTCACGCCAAAGCGACTATTTTGAGATACTCAGGGGAAGAACAACGGGCATTCGAAAAATTTAAAGAAGCGATCAATCTGTGCGGGCAGCCGCACTCCAGTCATTACGAGTATCGAATTTGTGCGAGTGTTTTTAAGCAAGCTGTTCTTTATGCCACAGGCACCAACGAAAATGCGTTTAATTATGCTGAACTTGCTTATCAACACCATTTAATGTTGTTAGGTTCCGAACATGCGGATACACTTTTGGCTTTGTTGTCTTTGGCTGTGGAGCATGCTGAACAAGGACGTAGTGATAAAGCATTGGTTTTATTTGAAAATACTTTACCAAAACTTATTCGTATTTTGGGAGAAGATTTGCCTGGTTTGGAATATCTTTATGCGCAATATGCGATGTTGCTTAAAGAAAATTATCGTTACCAAGAAGCATTGACGTTAATTCGAGACACTTCGCATCGATTTGTGGATTTGCATCCAATTCATAATCCTGTTTTTCAAAAACGAATTTTGCTGAATTATGCCGATATCTGTTTTCATGTAGGGTATTACAAAGAAGGATTTGAAAAAATAAAAAAAGCCATCAACATCATGAACGAAAATTTTAAACAGGATAAGGCTAGTCTTTCTGATTGTCTTATTTTTAGGGCGCGTTTTTATGCTCAATTAGGTTATCTTAAAAAAGCAGAACAAGATCTTTTGGTAATTAAAGATTCTTTTGAGGCAATGAATCTTGATAAAGACGCCGAATCAATGGCCTTGTATCATTTATCTTGGTCAACGTTTTTTAATGCTAAAAAAATGTTTACACAAGAAGAACAGTCGCTCAGGCTTGCATTGAGTGCACGTGAACGTCAGGGCGGTAATCATCCGGAACAGAATCATATTCGCTTGCTGTTGGCAAAAAACATTTTGAGTAAAAATAAAAACAGCACAGAAGCAAAGATGTTACTTCTGTTGGGAGAAAAAGAGTTATGTGCACAACCCGAAGAAAAACACTTATGTCAAGACACTAAAAAGTTGCTTAACCCATAAAATGAATAACTAAAAACATTTTTTTGGGTGATAAATATTCGGTGATGTGATTAAGTGTGGAAGTACTATTTTAGAGGCTTTTGTTAAATCGAGTGCTTGGTCATTCTATGTTCGATTGGACTTTGTTTCATCCTTATTCCCGTGCGTGGTTTGTTCGCACCTTTAAGCAGCCTTCTTTAGTGCAGCAAGAAGCGTGGTCTTTTATATCTAAAAAAAAACATACATTAATTGCAGCACCTACTGGTTCTGGTAAAACTTTTGCCGCCTTTTTTGCAATTATTGATGATTTATTTCGGCGTGCGATAACTGGTCAAATTGAACCACGCCCTTATGTGTTATATGTTTCGCCATTAAAGGCTTTAAGCCATGACATTGAAAAAAATCTAGAACAACCTTTGCAAGAGTTAAATCAATTATTTTCCAAAGAAGCTTTATTTGCACCCATTCGAGCACAAGTCAGAACAGGTGATACCCCTGCTTCTGTGCGTGCCAAAATGATTAAAAAACCTCCTCATATTATTGTGACTACGCCAGAATCTTTATATTTGCTTTTAGGGAGTGATTCTGGTTGTAAGTTGTTGGCTTGTGTTGAGACTGTGATTATTGATGAAATTCATGCGCTTGTACCCGATAAGCGTGGATTACATTTGATGCTAAGCATTGAACGTTTAGTACGATTATTAAAACAACCATTGATGCGTATTGGTATCTCTGCAACACAACAACCTATCGATGTGGTGGCACGTTTTTTAGTGGGCACCGCTAATGTTTGTGCCAAAACACAAAAACCAGATTGCCAAATTGTAAATCATGGTCATGCGCGTGCGTTAGATATTGCGCTTGTTTTACCTCAATCTGCGCTATCTTCTTTGATGACTCAATCTTTATGGCAAGAAGTTGACACACAGTTGTGTAGTTTAATTAATACACATAAAACCACTATCATTTTTGTGAATACACGCCGCTTATGTGAGCGATTGGCACTGCGATTAAAAGAATTATTGGGTGAATCCTGCGTGCGTGCGCATCATGGCAGCCTATCCAGAACACATCGGCTAGAAGCCGAACAAATGCTTAAACAAGGCCAACTTAAGGTGTTAGTCGCCACTGCGTCTTTGGAGCTTGGGATAGATATTGGTCAAGTTGATTTGGTTTGTCAGATAAGTTCTCCACGTTCTATCTCTGTATTACTTCAACGTGTGGGTCGTTCGCGACATCAGGTAGGTGGAATTCCTAAGGGACGTATTTTTCCGTTAACACGAGATGATTTGGTAGAATGCGTATCCATTTTAGATGCGATAAATAGACAAGAACTCGATCAGTTAAATCCCGCAAGGCAAGCATTGGATGTGTTGTGTCAACAATGTGTGGCGATGGTGGCCATGCATAATCAAGAAGAATCGGGCATACACGAAGATGAAATTTATAAATGGGTTTGTTCTGTGTATGCTTATCGTGATATAACAAAAAAACAACTTAAAGATTGTATTAATTTATTGGCGCAGGGTTTTTCTCATAAACGCACACGTAGGCATGCGCATTTATATTATGATGTTCAGTCAGGCATGGTGCAAGCAAGAAAAGGCGCTAAATTATTGGCTTTGATGAATGGTGGTACCATTCCAGATACTTTTGATTTTGAAGTGCGTTTAATGCCAGAACAAACATTACTTGGAAGTGTGCACGAAGATTTTGCTATTGAAAGCATGGTGGGAGATGTTTTTCAATTGGGTAATCACGCATGGCGAATTGTGCAAATCACTAAAAATAGTTTGCAAGTGATTGATGCGCAGGGGCAAAATCCTTCGATTCCTTTTTGGTTGGGTGAATCACAAGGGCGTAGCGACGCTGTTTCTTTTGCGGTGTCGCGATTAAGAACGGATATTGACGCGCATTTTAAAGCAGATCTGGTGGCCTGTACTAAAGAGGTCATACGAAAGGTTGAAAAGGATTATCGCCTGACGCACGAAGCAGCGCAACAGTTGGTTTCTTATTTGGCACTTATTCGTGCATCATTAGGATGTATGCCTTCTCAATCAAAGCTCGTAATAGAGCGTTTTTTTGATGAAGCAGGGGATACCCACATTGTGATTCATTCGCCATTTGGCAGCCGCATGAATCGTGCGTTTGGTTTGGCGCTTAGAAAATGTTTTTGCAGGCAATTTAATTTTGAATTACAAGCAGCGGCGCATGAAGATGCCATTATTTTATCGTTATCGCAAACGCATAGTTTTTCTTTAATGGATGTGTTTTTTTATTTACATAAAAACACGGTAAGACATGTGCTTATTCAAGCCTTGTTGGTGGCGCCTATGTTTCAGTTGCGTTGGCGTTATAATGCTACACGTGCTTTAGCAATCGTGCGACGCATGGCTAATAAACCTGTACCTGCTGCAATTCAACGTATTCAGGCAGAAGATTTAATGGCGATTTTATTTCCTGATCAAATTGCGTGCGCAGAAAATTTAGCAGGCGAAAGACAAGTTCCTCAAACGCCGCTTGTTCTACAGACTATCGATGATTGTTTACACGATGCCATGGATATAGATGCGCTAATCCAATTATTAGATCGTATTTGCGAGAAAAAAATTACATTAGAAGCGCTTGATTTAAGAACACCATCCGCACTTTCTGCCGAAATTATTCAGGCAAGACCATATGCATTTTTAGATGATACGCCTTTGGAAGAAAGGCGTGTACGTGCAATTACATTAAGACAGCAATTAAGTGCACAGGATGCACAAGAAATGGCCTATATTTCTCCGCATGCGGTCTTTGAAGTAGCCCAATCGCTATGGCCTGATGTGCGCAATTGGCGTGATTTGCATGATTTATTGATGGGTGTTTTTTGTTTGACACAACAAGAGATAGATGGGCACCAGTGGGCTAGTGCATTAAAAGACTTGTGTCAGCAACAAAGGGCTTGTGTTTACCAAATAGGTTCATATCAACGTATCATTGCTTATGAACGTATTCCTTATTTTGTTTGGATTGATGCCGAATACTGGTCCCAACCAGAACAACATGCATTAAAGCAAAAAGCGTTGTCTTCTTTACCAAAGATAACAGATAAATCTACCGCACTACGCGATATTGTACGCGGACGATTAGAAATTAGCACTCCTTTAACAGCCCATTTGTTGGCACAGATCATCCATGTTGAACATTCTGAAGTATTGTGTGCCCTGGCTGAATTAGAAAAAGAAGGATTTGTTTTTAAGGGACATTTTTTAGAGTTAGAACCTGATATTCAATTCTGTGAAAGATATATTTTATCATGTTTGAATAAAATTACATTAAAGTCTTTAAGAAAATCAATTGAACCTGTTTTGGTTCCTGATTTTATGAGGTTTTTATTGGCTTGGCAGCACGTTGAAAAAAACCAACAACCTGTTTGTCAGAACAATACCTTAGTTCATACATTATTGATGTTAGAAGGTTATCCCGTTTTTGCAGAAGCTTGGGAAACCTGTGTTTTAAGAGCACGCTTGCAGCATTATAACGCATCTATGATGGATTATTTAATGGCTTCTGGTCAGTTTGTGTTAGCCAGGTTGGGACCTGTTAATTTAGGCAAAAAAAACTATCATCGTAGTTCATTACGGCACGTGCCAATGACTTTTGTGAGACGAGAAAAAATAAATCATTGGCGCCGTATTTTAAATAAAAATGACAGCACACAAAATTTTTTAGATAGACTATCCAGCATTTCTTCTAATGCGAAACAAATTTTTGAAGTGCTGCGCCTAAGAGGTGCTTGTTTTGTTTCTGATCTTGTTCGTGTAACTGGTTTATTACCAACCGTGATAGAACAAGCATTAATCGAACTTTTGGCAATGGGGCTTGTTTGTGCTGATGGTTTGATGGGTATTCGTTCTTTTGTGTTTAAAAAACAAACACACATGCGTGTGTCTTCAAGATTGCAGCGCATGAAAACACAAGCTCATAAAATTGCGGTACATCACGGTCGATTTTCTTTAATGGATTGGGTGCTTGATCAAATGATGCTGCCAGACACCACGCATGAATCAGAAAATTTATCAGAAGATGTGGCATTATTAGCGCGTTGTTTACTGCAACGTTACGGCGTGGTTTTTAGGTCGCTGTATGAACATGAGCATGTGGGGATTTCCTGGTGGTCGTTACTTAAAGTTTATCGTCATATGGAGTTACGTGGTGAAGTGCGTGCGGGGCGCTTTGTTGATTCTCAAAGTGGAGAACAATTTGCCACCCAAGAAGCAATTACTTTGTTACGTGCCATACGAGAAGATAAAAACCGTTGCCAAAGAATCGAAATTACAGCAAGCGATCCATTAAACCTAACGGGTGTATTATTAAAAGACGAAGCACGTGTTCCTGCACATCATCAACAGCGTATTGTTTATGAAGAAGGACAAGCTACGGCTATATTTGACGGCCGTCATATCCATTTTTTAAAAGATATTTCATCTCAAACACAAATGCAGATTAGAAGCTTTTTGATTTATCAATCCAATCTATCCGTATAAGTTAAGTACTGTTTTTTTTTGACCTGTTTTAATTGCTCAAAAATTTGTTTGATACTACTCTTTTTTGTCATGGATAGAAATTATCAAGTGATTCAAGACTCTTTAGCTGAATGGATGAAAAAAGAAGTCTATGTTAATACCTTTGGGGGTTCTTTAGAATGGAATTTTGTGTTTTTTAATGGCCAAGATTTTTTATATTCTTATGAACATCATAAGGGTGGCCCGCAGGTGTTTGCTTGTTTTTATGATGTATTTACTTTGTTTGAGTTTTTGTTGGCTAAAGTGCTTAAAGGCTTTGCTTTAGAATCATATGATGAAACCGCGCGTCTTAAGATTTTGCACAATACATTGTTTAAAAAAAATAAACCACATACGTTGCCCCAAGCATTTCCATACCCTGATTTTCCTGTTTATGAAATATAACGCATCTGTGTACGATAAACCTTTTGACAGTGTTGGCCTATCTCTCGTAAAGTGAGCATTATCTCGAGGGAGGCACGTATGGGTAAAAATTTAAATGTAGAAGAAGATATTGTATTAGATGATCTTCCTGTGGATGCAGAAGAAGTTATAGAGTCATCCAATAAAACGTCTGCAAAATCTCAAAAAAATAACAAAATTATACCGTTGGATTCTGCGCGAGCCCCCGCATCTTTAGGTGCGCAGCCGCTTTTAAATATATCAGAAAAACAACAATACGAACAAAAATTACTCGAAGCTCGCACAAAGGCTGCACAAGCAGCCCAAGACGTAGACCGCTTGCGTGCAGATATGAATCAAATTCGTACCAAAGCCAAAGAAGAAACTGCTTATTTAAGAAAACAGTTAGAAGAACTGACAGAACGTATGAAAACAGAGCAGCAACAACTGCGTGCACGTTATGAAGAATCTGGACAAAAAGCGCTAAAAGAAGCAGGGTCGATGCGCCAACAAGTAAAGGATATTCAAACACGTGCGCAACACGAAGTCGAGCAATTGCGTGCCAAGGTTATTGACATGCGTAATCAGGGCCAAGACATGTTGACTCAACGCGATGCCGAATTAAATCAAAATCGCCAACGTGTTGCAGAACTAGAAACCAGCTTAGAAACCATGCAAACGCAGCAGCAAAAACAACAACATCTGCAAGAACGTGCACTTAAAACCATAGATGCCGCTCTGGAACAATTAGAAACACTGTCTTTGGATGATGATGTTGAGTGATTAAATAGACCTCTTTTTGAAACTTACTGCGCGACCAAACTTGCTATGTCACCGTGTCCAAAAAATCCTCACATACTGGCGCGTGTATGCTCCTGTTTTTTGGAACCTCGGTTCCTTGCATTTTGACCGTTCCTGACAGTTTAAAAAGAGGTCTAATGTTTATTTTAATTTCTCATTTGATAAGAGGGGATAAGTTCTCTTAAGTTTTCGTCTGTAATAAAAGAAAGCAAGGGTCTTTGGGCTCGATATAGTTGAAGATATGCCGCATGGGCAATATTACTGTCCCCAGTGTTTAGATCTTCTGCTGCGATGTGTTTGGCCTGTCTATCAATCTGTTTTTTATATTTTTTGGGGATACTGTTTATTTCTATAGGTTTTTTTAATCCTCCAAAAATAAATCCCATCTCAATAGCCGCGCCACCGTATCCTGTTTTATTATTTGTAATAATTTTAATATGCTTTCTATCTGTTTTTATTTCGTATTGAAAACGATCACTGCTACTGTAACAATTGTTTAAGATAGCTACAAAGTTTCCACTTGCGCCTGCAAATACACTGCTGGGCAGTGTTTCGTCCAAACTTCCTGCATGACAACGCGCAATAATTACACCACCATGACTATTATGTGTTTTGATCCATCGAGAAGAAAAATCAGCCCCCGAATTTTTTTCTGTTGCTTTGAATAAGTAATATTTAGCTTTATTTTTTTGGTCCATATAGATAACCAAAGTCCCTCCATCCTCTTTGGTTGTTTGAAACGGTAACCCAAATCTATTTCTCATTTCTTCATTTGTCCATTGCCAATGCTTGTCTGTGTCATGGGTATGGAAGACATGTGCAACATGCAAATACCCATCTTGATCTCTGTGTTTTGATGGATCAAATTGTTCATCTTCTGAGACTTGGAATGTTGTTTTAGATTCTTGTTTTTCTTTTATTTTATTTAATACAAAACGTAGGGATTTTCTTCTGTCTTCCATTTGAGAAACTAAAATTTGGGTTCTTTGTATGGCGTAGAAAATACTTTTTTTAGCAATTGGATCCCTTGTCATTGCTAAAGTTTTTTCTAATTCTTGAATAGTCTCATTAAGGGCTATGATTTTTTCTTCCGTTTTTGTGTTGTGTAGCGTTAGTTGTTGTGTTGCGAGAAGAAGAGAAGAAGAGGCCATTGCACAAGAATAAATTCCATTGATAAATTGATAAAAAGACACAATAGCATCATCGTTATGAGAGCTATGGTCGTAAGCATCAAGTAATGCTTTTAGTAGTGCGGGTATTTCAGATAAAGAGATGATTGCATGATTTTTTTCTGGCAATCCTTCGTAGTTTTCAAGCCGATGAACAAAATTAAGAACTTGTTTGGGTTGTAATTGATGTTTTTCAATAAATTTGGCAACTCCCAAATTAGCAAGCTCTTGTTTGATGGAACCGAGTAAAAGAAAATTTGAAGTTTCATAACTAAAGGGATAAGTGGAACAGGCAATCGCGATTTTTTGTTCCATAGGTATGGAGTCTAGCAGTTCTTTTCTTTTTTCTTTTTTATTGTGTAGTGAATCTATTAACCCTGCAACAGTGTCCATTAATTCTGGATTCTTTGAAATAATAGTTTTAGAAACAAAAGAACGAAACTCCTTCCAGTTTGCGAGATCATGCTTGTCTTGTTCTTTATTGAATTCATCTATGATTTTAAGGTGATCCGAAGAAGGTAACGTATCAAAAATTATCCAAGGCTTAAATTGTTGTTGATAAGAAGAAATTTTAATGGCTTGTGTGTATTTATTTGGGTTCTTGGTTCTTGGTGTTCTACTTTAGATAGTTGATCACACAGATCTAAAAATTTTTTGGGATGTTGATAAAAGAGAGTAAAGACAAGGGGATTTTTTAGTAGCACATTAAAAAAATGACCAATGTCTTTGGGGTATAAGTATTTTTTTTCTATTAATTCAACCATTGTTGGCAATTGAGAAATAAGTAGCTCCCAAGAATTTGGGTAATAAAGAGATAAGCGGGTCATTGATTCAAAAAGCTGATAAGTTTTTTGAGCTCCGATCTTATTTTCAATACCTAAATAATGTTCACGGTTTTCTATAAGAGCGCTCGAAATATCCAGTAAGCGAGCAAATGTTTTGGGTGTGATATTAGCCACAGAGTAAAATCTTAACCCATCAACATTAAACGCAGAATCTTCACCGTACGAAGCATTTGCCATATATTTTTTAATAAACTCAATGGCTTCTTGTTGCTTAGGCCCTTCTTTGGGGTAACTCTTTAGGATTGAAAATGTAAAAATTATTGGAATATCGGAGCCTAATGCTTGGGATACGCGATAAAAAGTGTTAAAATTAACACCCTTAAAAAACACACCTAAACTTGATTTTTTAATTGCTTTAAAAGGAGAATACTCGTTCTCATTAAATTTTTCGTCCGTTTTTATTTTTCTTGAGCAAGATGCAGGTGCTGCTAAAACCGGGTTTTTATTTTGTGCAACAATTGAAATGTTGTCGATTGATAGAATTGGATTTTTTGGTAGATCATTATTGGTGTTTGAAAGCAACTCATCTCGAATTAATGCAGAAGGTATGTCTATTTGTTTAAGCCGCAAGGCTAAAAGCTCATCAACTTTTTTGAAATCTCTTTGAGATGCAATAATTGCACCAATACCTGGATTTGAAACATCTAGCGGCATAATTTTACTCCTGTCCATTTGATTATCGACGCATGGAGGAAACGTTACCACAAAAAGATGATAATTATGCTGGCATTCTAAAATTCAAATAATTTTGGTATTTTATTTTTTATAAAAAGAGTTTTTTATTTAATAGCAAGACATTGTGTGCACCAATAACTGCAATGCCCTACGCATGTTTTCACTTCGGGGTCACTGTTTTTGCTGTCTGGTTGTTTAAATGTAAAACCGGTAAGCATAACAAAACTAAACAAACAATATACAACTTTTTTCATAAAATCCTCACAAATCATTACAAGATTATTTTGTAATGTTTTGTGGTTATCTAAAAAAATCATGTTTAGTTGTGTGTGTTTTTTTATAAAAAATTACGTACTTATAATTTTTGACTGTTGATAATCAATCGCACGCTGTGTGTAAGTTTGCCAACCTGCTTCTATCATATTGATTTCGCGTTCACTCACGCTTCTTACTACTATACCTGGGTTGCCCAATACGACCGAGCGTGGCGGAATTTTTTTTTGGGCAGTTATGAGTGTGCCAGCACCAATCAGACAATATTCACCAATTTCTGCGTTATCAAGAATAATAGAACCCATGCCGATTAAGCAGTGATGATGAATGATACATCCGTGTAAAATTACACCGTGTCCAACAGTGACATAGTCTCCAATAATGGTATTGGACCATTCACTGGTAAGATGGCAAACGCTATTATCTTGAATGTTGCTATGTTGTCCAATATCAATGCGCCCATCATCGCCTCTGAGTGTTACCTGTGGCCATATGCTGCTGTGGGCGGCTAAAGTGACTTGGCCAATGATAACAGCAGAAGGGTGGATATAAGCTTGAGGATGAATCTGCGGCGTAAATGATAAAAATGATTGAATCATAAGTGGGCGTTTAATCGATTTTTTAAGAAATCACTACCGTGCAATATAGACATAAAGAATGTTAATAGCTGCAGGCGTAACGCCAGAAATACGCGAAGCTTGTCCTAAATTGGCAGGCTTAAATCTTTTTAGTTTTTCACATACTTCGCGTGATAATCCAGAAAGTGTATCGTATTCAATGTGGGGTGGAATTTTGACGGCATCCATATGTAGTAATCGATTAGCTTCTGTTTGTTCACGTTGTTTGTAACCAGCATATTTAACTTCGGCTTCTACTGTTTCTTGCCATTCTGGTTGGCAAATGGGGATGTCTGGCCACATGGTGCGCATTTTATCTAATGTCATTTCTGGGCGTTGTAAAAAAGCAGCAAAAGGAACTGCGGTTTTAAGAGGAGATGATTCAAGTTGTTCGATTTTGCGATTGTTATCCGCCGAAGAGGTTAATAATTGATGTTCCAAAAAATGTTTGAGTATTTGAATTTGATTTTGTTTCACGTGGAACATTTGTTGATCTTCTTGGGTTACGATCCCATATTTAATACCATACTGAATCAATCGCTGATCAGCGTTATCTTCTCTTAGGTGTAAACGATATTCTGCACGCGAAGTCATAATTCGATAAGGTTCTTCGGTGCCTTTGGTGATGAGATCGTCAATAAGTACACCAATATAGGCTTCGTCACGGCGAAGAATAAACGGATCTTGATCGAATGCACGTAGGGTCGCATTAATGCCTGCCATCATGCCTTGGGCAGCAGCTTCTTCGTAACCACTGGTTCCGTTAATTTGTCCTGCCAAAAATAAATTTTTCACAGCTCTGGTTTCTAAGTGTGGTTCGATTTGTGTAGGTGGGGCAAAGTCATATTCAATGGCATAACCAGGGCGCATAATTTCTACTTTTTCTAATCCTGGAATCGTGCGCAAAAATTGAATTTGTAATTCATAGGGCAAACTGGTGGATAATCCATTAGGATAAACTTCTATCGTGTCTAAACCTTCTGGTTCCAAAAAAATATGATGACGATGTTTGTCGGCAAATCGTACAATTTTGTCTTCGATCGAAGGGCAATATCTAGGTCCTGTGCTCTGAATAATGCCACTGTAAATTGGAGAACGATGTAGTCCTCCACGAATCACATCGTGTGTATCTTGGTTGGTGTATGTAATAAAACAAGAGCGTTGTGCAAGAGGCGGTATTTTATAAGCGCTAGTAAAAAATGGAGTAGGGTTATCTCCAGGCTGTTCTTCAAGACTTGCCCAGTCGATTGTCTTTCCATTAAGCCTTGGTGTGGTGCCTGTCTTGAGACGCCCCAAACGAATACCATGTTGTTCAAGCGACAAAGATAGATACTGAGAAGGTGGGTCGCCAGCTCTGCCTGCTTGATATTGTTTGTCGCCCACATGAACTAGTCCTCGCATAAAGGTACCTGTGGTAATAACGACTGTTTTACCTTGGATTTTTTCGCCAAAAACAGTTTCGATACCTACTACACGCCCATGTTCGACTATGATTTTATCCACCATGGCTTGTTGTAAATGTAGCCCAGGCTGATTTTCTAGCGTTTTTTTCATGTACATGCGGTAACGTAGTTTATCTGCTTGCGCTCTTGTTGCACGTACAGCTGGCCCTTTAGAGGTATTAAGCCGACGAAATTGAATGCCAGTGGCATCAATGGCACGGGCCATTTCTCCGCCCAATGCATGAATTTCTTTGACTAAATGTCCTTTTGCAACACCGCCAATTGCAGGGTTACAACTCATTAATGCAATTGTATCTAAATTCATTGTGACCATGAGTGTGCGTGCACCCATACGTGCAGCAGCCAATGCTGCTTCGCAACCAGCATGACCTGCACCAATCACAATGACATCATATAAAGAACCACCCGTAGAATATGTCATAAGGATTTTGGTCTATAGCAAAATATTGTTTTGCTGTGCAGTTATAAATCGATCAATGCACCATAATTTGGGATAAATATGGATTAATTGTCAGTAAGTTTCGAAAGAGCTCTAATCAAGTTCTATCTCTTGCTGTGTTTTATTTAAACAGTTAAAATGCTGCTATGACGCAAGCAAAATATGTAAATCCATTTACCGATTTTGGTTTTAAAAAACTTTTTGCAGAAGAAGCAAATAAGGACTTGTTGATCGATTTTTTAAACGAACTATTGCCCACAGAGCAT
>Ga0154020_10000335_pt1 | contig 56869 bp, 46 predicted proteins | sample Klosneuvirus_201_FD_109709 | JGI IMG/M metagenome (GOLD analysis project Ga0154020, IMG submission 109709) | Active sludge microbial communities from wastewater, Klosterneuburg, Austria - Klosneuvirus_20160825_MG | ecosystem: Engineered > WWTP > Aerobic digester > Activated sludge | place... | reverse complement strand
GCCATCGGCACGATTCGCGAAGTTCACATCTGGACGGATCGCCCTTCGCGCGGGCTTTTCGACGAATACTGGCCGCAAGGCGTGAGTCGCCCGACCGATACGCCGGCGGTACCGGACACGTTGGACTGGGATATGTGGCTCGGCCCCGCGCCGGAGCGTCCTTATCACCCGGCCTACCTGCCGGCGAAATGGCGCGGTTGGTGGGATTTCGGAACCGGCGCGCTCGGCGACATCGGCTGCCACTACTTTGATCCAGTCTTCCGCGCCCTGAAGCTGGGCGCGCCCACGACGGTGGAAGCTTCCTCTACGCGCGTGAACAAGGAGACCTATCCGCTCGGTTCGATGGTCACCTACCACTTCCCCGCTCGTGGCGAACTAGCCGCAGTGAAGCTCGTCTGGTATGATGGCGGATTACGACCGGCGCGCCCCGAACAAATTCAGGACAACGATGTGATGGGCGACAACGGTCATCTCCTGATCGGCGAAAAAGGGATCATCCTCATCAACCGCGGCAAGTGGCGCCTGTATCCGGAGAAACTTGCACGCGACTACGGTGAACCTCCAAAGAAACTCCAGCGCTCGCCCGGTCACCATCAGGAATGGATCAACGCCTGCAAAGGCGGGCCGGTTGCCGGATCGAACTTCGACTGGGCCGGTCCTCTCACTGAGACCGTGTTGCTCGGCAACGTCGCATTGCGTACGCAACTGCGGGAGCAGTTGACCAAGGTGAAGCTGCAGTGGGATTCCGCGAAGTTCGAGTTCACCAACCTGCCCGAGGCGAATCAGTTCCTGCGCCGCGAATACCGTCAGGGCTGGACGCTGTAACTCGACTCACTCGCGCTCTGGCTTCCCCGAGGAAAGCGCGCGGCGTCCAGCAACTTTCCCGACCCAGTAGCCGAACACGAACGGAAGCCCGAGCACGATGAGCAGCGCGAGCACGAGATAGAACAACACCGTGCCGACCAGGCTGCGCAGTTGCTGACCAGCGCGATCGATCGCGTTCTGCGCCATCTTGTCCGTGGCCATGGCGATCTCCGCACGCTCCCGCGCGAAATCCCGGGTCAGTGATTCACGCTGAACATCGAGCGACTTGACGACTTCAATCCGCTCGGCGCGCAGTGCCTCGAGGACCGCTTCGCGCTCGGTTTTGAACGTGGCCAGCGTCGCGGTCCATTGCCGATCGAACCGCGCGAGTTCCGGTGCCAGCGTCGTGGTCAAGTCACTGGTGGCCTTGGTCAATTGACGGGCATTCTCGACCAGCACTTTTGAATTCTCCGCCAGGACAGGAAATGCCTCGAACATCGCCTCCGCGCCGACGGAAAACTTCCGCATCCCCTCCGCGAACGGTTCCCATTCGGCGCGTTCCAGATCCACGCGCCACCGCAGTTCCATCGGCACCTGCTGTCCCATCATGGTGACTCGATCGGAAAGGTCCGTGATGGCTTCCGGCATGTTCCCAACGGTGGGAACGGAATCCGTCGCGGAATCCCGCCGCCAGCGAAGCGACGCCGAATCCCGTTCGAAAGCGATACTGGTCAACGCATTGGTGGCGCAATAGTCGGTGATGAAGGCCGAGGCGCGGTCGAATTCGCCAGGTGAAAGATTCCTCCGGGCGATTCCCGAAATCTCGCCCTCCATCTCCGCCGCCAGAGCGGTCGCGTAGGCACCGTTGGTCCCGAAAGATTGTTCGCCGGAGTACTTGCCGAAATAGTCATTCATCTGCCGGCAGAACGTCCACGTGTCGACCAGCGCAAGCATTGGCTCGGTGCTGAACGCGGATTGGCGTACGGACGCTGTCGCGGAGAGTTTCCAGCGAATCGTGTTTAGTCGAACCTCTGGCGAAGTCGTGCGCGCCGCAATCTCGTCCGCCACTTTGGCGACTCGGACGGAGAACACATTGGCGAATTCCCGGGTTTGGAGGCGCAGGCTGAGGTCCCGCGATGGCATCGGCTCGCCACCCAGATTGAACTTCAGCAATGAGCACCCACCCAGCAACCCCGAAAAGACCACCATCAATACGAGGAAAGGAATTCGAGTTACGGCGGGAAATTGGGCGAGGGAAAAGGAATCAAACACGAGTCGTCGGCGGAAGCTACGAAACAAGTCATCGGCAGTCATGACGCATGAATACTCGTCAGGTTCTTTCCGCCAATGCAATGCGAACTGCCGTCCAGCCTCGAGGGAAGATGGAGACAAACGGAAAAGCGGCTCGCCCCGACCAGCGCTCTTCAACGACCTGATGCGGGCTGGCGCCCTCAATCACCGCGCTTTGCGGCGCAGAAGTACGAGTCCTCCGACCGCCATGGAAAGCATCGTAACCGTCAAACCGCCATCGGGGACATTAACCGGATCCGCCACGGCCATGGCAGGAGAGGTGAGGACGGCAAGGGCCGCGGCGAAGGTATAGATCGAGCGCATGATATCGTTTTTGGTTCCAGGCTTCGCAGACCTCACGCATTGAGGCGGAACAACAGCCTGATTCAGAGTGCGAGAGAGTAACACACTTCCCCACATTCTCAAACGCGACGATCGACCGGGGAATCCCCGAACAACTCGCGCCCTCGTCCAGCAGTAAGCCCACCTGACAGGCTGCCTCTTCAGCGCCCATTGGTTTGGCAAGCGCGGCGATCTGAGGCAGATGGAACTTCGAGCAGGACTCACGGCAACCAAGCCGCTATGCTCACCGGGAATGATGAACGATGAAACGGAGCAACCTGGCGCGCAGTCTGCCAACTCCAGCCCCCTGCTCCGCGCCGGCTGGCGCTTCGACAATTCGTATGCCCGCCTGCCCAAATCGTTTCACTCGCCGGTGAACCCAACCCCAGTTGCCGGACCACAGCTCATTCTCCTCAACCAACCCCTCGCCCAGTCGCTGGGGCTCGATCCCCACATTCTCGGCGGCCATGACACAGCGACCATTTTTGCCGGGAATCAGGTTCCTTCAGGCGCCACCCCAATCGCCCAAGCATACGCCGGACATCAGTTCGGGAACCTGACCCGACTGGGCGATGGCCGCGCCATTCTGCTGGGAGAACATCTGACGCCCACAGGAGAGCGATTCGACATTCAGTTGAAAGGCGCCGGACCCACGCCGTATTCCCGTCGAGGTGACGGCCGGGCCGCACTCGGGCCGATGCTGCGGGAATACATCATCAGCGAAGCCATGCACGCACTCGGCATTCCCACCACCCGCAGCCTCGCCGTCGCCGCGACTGGTGAACCGGTTTATCGCGAGCAACCACTTCCCGGCGCCGTGCTCACCAGGGTCGCTGCCAGCCATCTTCGCGTCGGCACGTTCGAATACTTCGCCGCGACCGGCGACTTCGACTCCCTGCGACTCCTGACTGATTACACGATTGAAAGACACTTTCCGAAACGGGCGGAGTCCGAGAATCCCGCGCTGGGTCTCCTGGAAGAAGTGTCGGAGCGCCAAGCCTCACTCATCGCGCACTGGATGCGGGTCGGATTCGTCCACGGCGTGATGAACACCGACAACATGGCTTTGTCCGGGGAAACCATCGACTACGGGCCCTGTGCCTTCATCGACGCCTACGATCCATCGGCGGTGTTCAGTTCCATCGATCACCACGGCCGCTATGCCTTTGGTCAACAACCGGGAATCGCGGCCTGGAATTTGGCCCGATTCGCCGAAGCACTGCTGCCTGTCCTTCACCCGGAACCGGACACTGCGGTGACCTTCGCCAACGAAGTGCTCGAATCATTTGGAGATCGCTTTCGCCAGCATTGGCTCGCTGTCATGCGGGGAAAGCTCGGTTTGTTTGCTCCCGATCCAGAAGACGATTCGCTTGTCGAAGAGCTGCTTCGCTGGATGCAAGAAACGCGCGCCGACTACACCCACACTTTCCGAAACCTGCGACCGATTCCAGCTTCGGGATCAACACCGCCCAGCGATGTCTCATTTGTCGCATGGCACGAGCGCTGGATCAAACGCCTCGCCCAACAGCCTCAGCCGCCTGCAGAAGTGCTCCGGCTCATGAACGCCCACAACCCCGTGGTGATTCCGCGAAATCATGAAGTGGAAGCCGTCCTAAACGCCGCGACCTCCGTGAATGATCTCGCGCCACTCGGGAAGTTGCTTGCCTCACTCGCGAGGCCTTACGAAGAAACTGGCCAGCCCGATACTCTGAAAAATCCCCCGCCTCCGGGCACCCCGATTTGCCGAACCTTCTGCGGCACTTAACAACTGGAGAAAATCATCGTTGCGACAACGACGCAGGCTTCCCGCATCGTTCAACGTGAAATCCGTTCACCTCCAACACATCTGGAAATAACACCTCCGCCGATCACGGAGAACCGAACCGAGATTCCTCTCCCGCGCGGACGCGAACCGATCACCTAGCGGCGACCCGACCGGCGACGAGGCTTCTGGGACGATTTGCCGGGAGAATTCCGGTACTTCCGCCCGCCGCGTTTTCGGCCCTCGTTCGGCTTCGCTATCTGGCTCGCCTCGGCAGAAGCACGAAGCTGCCGTTTGACAGCTTCCGAGCCGTGCGCCGCCGCCATGTGGACTTGAAGCCCAAAGGGCATCTTTTGATTACAAATCGGGCAGTTCACAGATTAGGATTCGTACGTATAATTTTTGACTTCATCGAAAGGAGCACGCCCGCGAAAGCTGACAGTTTCACCCTCACCCCACAAGCAGCGAATCCGGCTGCAGACGAAATCTTGGTTTCACAGGGAAGGACTTCGCCCACCGAAACTCGACCGACTCCCTCGTCAATAAAACCCAAGGCCCATGGTCAGCGCAGGTTGTAACGTACACTATCGACGATCGCCGCGCTCAGTGAGGCCATGTGCACCAACTGCCGCCTCCACCCCGGCCGCTGAAGCGCGGAAATCGACTTTGAGCCCAAGATCATCAAGCGCGGCTTGGATGCCTCAAGGTTTTGAGTCGCGATCGGGTTCGCCAGAACAAACCCCGGACACACGGCGCTTGCGGAAGTCGACGATCTTGCGGTAGGAATCACCGAGCGATAGTTACGGCACCATCCCGGTGCTTCAGCATTGGCGAACCTTACGCGACTCTTGCCCGTCCAGACGGCGAGACGGACGATTGAGGCAGGGAGTCGATTGTCCGCATTGCCGGTGTGGCGAAATGGCAGACGCACAGGACTTAAAATCCTGGGACCATAAAAAGTCGTGTGGGTTCGAGTCCCACCACCGGCACCATTCTTAACCTGCTGTAGCGCAGTAGGATAGTGTGAAAGGGAGGATGCAGTGCCAGTGAAACTGCCAGTGAAATCAATACCGGGTGAAAACTTAATCATCACTCCGGCATTAACCGGCAATCACTCGCGATGACAGGATTCGCCGCCTGTTTTGTGTAGCAGCTAAACCACACCCTGCACGCAGCTTCATAACCTTCGGACAAAAAGAATCCGAATTATGAAACGTCCTTTCATCCTTTACCGCCGCAAAACGAGTGGAGTTTTTTACGTCGAAGATACGAGGACTCGAAAGCAAGAAAGCTTGGGCACCAAAGTTCGCGCCGAGGCGGCTGCCTTGCTCAACGCCCGCAATGAGGCCGTCCGGCAACCTCAACTCAATCTGCTCATTGCCAAGGCGTATCTGGCGGGGACGGACGCAGGCGTTTCCAACCGGACCTGGCAGCAGGCTTTCGACGCGATCATTGCCTGCAAACGAAACTCAACCAAGGAGCGCTGGGAACGCGGGGCCAGACAGGCGGCATTCGATCTGATCCGAAATCTTGTCATCATTGAAACGCAGGCGGAACACCTGCTCGCCTGCATGCAGTCCGGGACCGTCAGCACCAATGTGCTTCTGCGCGAACTCCACAACTATTGCCTCGGCATGAACTGGCTTTCGTGGCCCATCATCCAAAGAAAGCTCTGGCCCAAGATTGAATACCAACCGAAGCGAGCGATCACGGCCGACGAACATCGCCGTATCATGGACCGGGAGCGGAATGAGGAAAATCGAAAGTTTTATGACCTCTGCTGGCATCTCGGCGGATCGCAAACTGACATTGCCAATCTGGCGGCTGAAAACATCGATTGGCCGGAACGGGTCATTTCCTATGCCCGTCGGAAAACCGGCAGCCCGGCCTTCATTCACTTCGGGCCGGCGGTTGAAGTCGTCTTGCGATCCTTGCCACACCAAGGCTTATTGTTCCCGCGTCTTGCGGTCATGCTGGAAAAGCATCGGGCCAAGGAGTTCAAACGTCGCTGCGTAGGTTTGGGTATCCTGGGCGTTTCTCTTCACTCCTACCGTTACGCTTGGGCAGAGCGCGCCAAGCAGTGCGGCTACCCGGAGCGCTTCGCACAGGAGGCTCTGGGGCACAACAGCAAAGCCGTTCACCGGGCCTACTCCCGCAAAGCACTCGTTCGCCTGCCTTCGCTGGAAAGCTACGAGAGCAAAACTCAAGAATTCCGCATTGTGCCCGCGCAGTCATCTCTTCCGCAACCAGAAGACAATGATCGTAAGATCCTACCCTTCAGTTGACCCTACCTTATCGTCCTGTTCGCCCGCATGCTTTCTGCCGGCGGGCGTTACGTTCGCGCCAGTAGGTGGAGATCGCATCGGTGGCGCGAGCGAGCCATTTCTCGTCCCGGCGCAGTTGTTCCAAAATTTCCGTGGCAAAGAACTTTGTGCTGTTGCGGGCAGGATGTCCCAGAGGCTTCAACAAGCCTGCCGCAACAAGCATCGGAATTTCGTGCGGTTCAAACCCAAGCAACCACGCTGTCTGTGTTGCATCCAGCCGCGCCGGAACAACCTTCCATCCAAGAAACTCTGCTTTTTGTGCGGTCGTTGTCATACGCGAATTGTCCCGCGGCGCTTTTGCCGGGGCGGATGAGATTGGGTTTGCTTCTCTGTCGTGGTTTGCCCGCTTGCGTCAGGCAGATCCGTCTCCACCTGGCTGGGTGCCTGGTTCTTGGTCAGGTCGAGCTGTTCCTCGATCTCGCTTTGGCGCCGGCGCAAGTGTTGGTAGTGCTCCTCTTTCTCAAAGGCTGCGCCAACTTTGGTTTCCAGTTCCCTGGCCCGCTTATGGGCATCGGTGAGGTCAGCTTCCAGTCTGGTGATACGCTCTTCGAATCCCTGCACGGTAACTTCGAGTGACCGGATCGTTCCCAAAGCCGTATCGGTGACGCGCGCGGCGTAACTGTTCTGCCCCCGCACGACCACTTCGACAGTGTTGTTGAAGCTGGGACGAAGAAACAAATCGAACCCCGCAAAGCGACCAAGGCGCACATCATCGCCCAATCGGTTCTTCAACTTTTCGGCGCGACGCAGAATCAACTCACCGGCAATGCCTCGGTTGTTCATTTCCTGTCCGTCCAATTCGATGAAGAACTTATCACCAGTCGTATCCTGCCGCATCGCGAGGTCTTGCCGCAGATTCGTCAGACGGCTGGTAAAGATTTCGGCGTCCTCATGCGAGCGCCGGAGATTCGACCGAATACGATATTGTTCCTCGGCGTGGGCGGAGCGGAGTCGCGTCAGCCGCATCAACTCGGCGTCCACCTGCGCTTTCTCGATCACCAGTGGATTGCCGGACGCGATGGCTTTGACCTCGGCGTAGGTCAGCGCGGCCGAGTCGAGGTCTTCCAAGCGGCGGATGGTCATGTCGCCGCTCATGACCTGGGCGATGAACTTGGCCTTCGTCTCCAACGTCTGCCACATGTAGGCGTCGAAACTGCCTTCCGTGACGTAGCGGAAAATCTGAACGGTGGAGTTCTTGTTGCCTTGGCGAAGGATGCGTCCTTCGCGCTGTTCCACGTCCGCCGGTCGCCACGGCGCATCGAGATGATGCAAGGCAATCAAACGCTCCTGCACATTCGTCCCTGAACCCATCTTTTGCGTGCTGCCGAACAGGACGCGGACCTTGCCCGCACGCACATCGCGGAACAACGCCAGCTTGGACGCGTCCGAATCAAACTCCTGGATGAAGGCAATCTCGCGCTCGGGAATGCCCATGACTTTCAGTTTCTCGGCCATGTCGCGATAGACGGAGAACCCTTTGTCCTTGGGCGTTGAGAGATCGCAGAAAACAAGCTGAGTGGAACGCTGCGCGCCGGTCGCCTGCCAGATGCGGTGAATGCTCTCAACCGCCTGATTCACCTTACCCTGGGGCTCGTCGGGCGAGGATGGTTTCATCAGTCGGAGATCCAGCGCCGCCTTGCGACCCTCCGACGTAATCTTCAGCATGTTGTCCACTCTGGGATCGATGCGTCCCCCTTTGAGTTTCTCAGCGCGGGCGGCGAGCGATTGGACGAACTCCTTCAACTCCTCCGTCGCTGATGCGTTGCGAATCATTGGTTTCTCCCCGTCGAGTTTCGGGCGCGGGAGATTTAACATCGCCGCCGTCTGCACGTCGGCGGACTGCCGAAACATCTGCATCAACTCCGGCACGTTGATGAAACGGGCAAAGCGCGTGTTGAGCCGATACCCCGCACCGTCCGGCGAAAGTTCCATCGCGGTGACCGGCTCGCCGAACGTGGCTGCCCACGAATCGAAGTGATGAAGGTGGTGCTGTTTCAGTGCCTCGGGCTGGAGATACCGCTGCATGGTGAACATCTCGGCCATGCTGTTCGCGATGGGGGTACCCGTGGCGAATACCACACCGCCCCCGCCGTTGAGCGACTGCACGTGGCGTACCTTCAAATACATGTCGAAGGCCCGTTCGCTGGCGGTCTGCGGCAAGCCGGCAATGCGCGTCATCTTGGTGACGTAAAACAGGTTTTTGAAGTAGTGGGCCTCGTCCACAAAGATCCGATCCATGCCAAGCTCCTCGAAGGTGAGGGTATTGTCCTTCTTATGCTCGGCGGCGAGGGCTTGCAGCTTGGCTTCCAGCCGCTTCTTGGCCTTCTCGATTTCTTTGACCAAGCGGCGATTCGAGGAATCGGCGTGCTGACGCCTGATCATCTCCAACTCGTGAAGCTGTTCTTCAAAGAACCGCTCCTGCGTTTCGCGTGCCAGCGGAATGCGCTCAAATCCTGAGTGCGTCACGATGACGGCATCCCAATTGCCCGTGGCAATGCGACTGAACAACTTCTTGCGGTTCTGCGATTCGAAGTCCTCCTTGCCCGCGACCAGGATGTTCGCGCCGGGATACAACGTCAGCAGCTCAGTCGAAAACTGACCGAGCATGTGGTTCGGAACGGAGAACATCGGCTTCCGGGCGAGGCCAAGTCGTTTCAACTCCATTGCCGCGGCGACCATCGTGAATGTCTTGCCCGCGCCGACGACGTGAGCCAGCAACGTGTTCGGCGTTTGCAGGATGCGCCAAACGCCGGCTTTCTGGTGGCCGTGCAACTCGATGGCCCCGCTGGCGCCGGGCAACGTCAGATGATCGCCGTTAAACGTGCGGACGCGCGTGTGATTGAACGTGTCATTGTAGAGGCGACAAAGCCGATCGCGACGCCCATCATCCGACCAAATCCACTCCTTGAACCGCTCTTTAATCCGCTCCTGTTTCTCGCGGGCGGCTTCGGTAGCCTGCGCATTGACCACCGGTTTGTCGTCCACCGTGTCATAGACCGTTGGTGTTTTGAGATTCAGGGCGTCTTCGATAAGTTCGAGCGCCGTGTATCGATCCGTACCCCAGTCGGTCGTATTGGCGGTTGCGCCCCTGGCTTCCCAATTCGCGTTGAGGTGCCAGGTGCCGAGCGCATGAACATGGCCGACCTCGACACCGGAAGGAATGTTCAGAAGCTGATGGGTAAAATCCTTCACGTCACCGGACGGCAGCCACACCGAACCCAAACGCACATCAATCTCGGTCGCTGCCAGATCAGCGGGCTGCACCGACTTCAATGCCTCGACGTTCTCGGCGAAACGCGGATCGGTCAGGGCGGCGGCATCGGCGACCGCCAGTTTTTCCCGCACGTTGCCGGACAGATATTGATCGTCAGTCTCCCATTCGTTCGTTTGTGGATTGCGGAAGATCACCCCCTTCAAGTCGGGGAGGAATTCCTCAACCGGCTGGTTCAGCAAGCCCGCCATGCGGTCGAGGTCCACGCCGCCACACTCATTCAAGCTCACCAGCAACGCTTCCTTGGGCGTGCCAACGGCCTCCACCGGCTGCCGATGGTGAATCGTCCGCTCCGTGAAAATGGTCGCCTTGGTCGCGCGCTTGGTTTCGTCATTGTAGGTCTCCAGCGAGAGCAGCAACGGCAAATCCGGGTCGCCATCAAACGCGCGCTGGTTGGCGCGGAGATTCAGCGGGCCAAACCGGGCTGCGAACCGGTCGTAAGCGACGTTGAGTTGTTGGCGTGTTTCAATGACTCGCTCTTCCGGGCTGCCGTCCACCTGGGCGCGCAGACAGTCGCGCACCGCGTCACGCACTTGAATCATACCGCGAATTCGCGAGCGGGTTTCGGACGGCAAATCGTTCAGCGGACGGAGAACGTTTTCCTCACGGAGGCAAACGATTCCATCGTGAACACAAAAGGCGTTGGGTTTAACGACGTCCGGCGCAGGAATGGTTTCCTCGATGTTGGGCTCGGCGATGTGGTGAGCGTGGGCCTGATAGATACCTAGCGGCAGGCGCTCAATCGCTTGCGCCAAAGCGTCCGCCAGGCTTCGGCCATCCGGCTCCAGCGTCGGCTCATGGTCGCGATACATCCGTCCGGTCAATCGCAGCCGGCCGAGCATCATCTCCGGTCGGGCGGCAAAGTATTCGTTGATGGTGAACGCTTCGCCGAGGTCGTTCGTGTAGCTCGCGGTCGCCTTCCAAGCCGGACCGGTGGGCGACTCACCGCGGCGCAGCTTGCGCAGCATCACAATATCGGTCGTGACCTCCGTGCCGGCGTTGCGTTTGAAGGCGTCGTTGGGAAGACGGATGGCACCGAGGAGCTCCGCTCGTTCACGGAGCAGTTCGCGCAGCGTCGAATTCAGTTTGTCCATCGTGCCCCGCGACGTGATGAACATCACCAGACCGCCCGGACGCACTTTCTCGAGTGCCGACGCAAAGAAGTAATCGTGAATTGGCAGCTTGAGGCTGTTCCACCTTGGGTCATGAACGGTGTAATCGCCAAACGGAACGTTGGAGATGGCGAGATCGTAGAATCCATCAGCGAGCTTCGTTCGCTCGAATGGTTGCGCACGAATGTCGGCGTCCGGATAAAGCGCTTTGGCAATGCGTACCGTCAGCGGATCGATCTCGACCGCTGTGACAGTGGTGCGTCGCAGCATGTCCTCCGGCATGAGGCCGATGAAATGCCCAATGCCGCACGCGGGTTCGAGGACGCGCCCGCCTTGGAAGCCGAATCGCGCGGTGGCCTGATACATCGCGCCGATGACGGTGGGCGACGTGTAGTGGGCATTAAGCGTGGTCGAACGCGCCTGCTCAAACTCCTCCTCGGAGAGGTTGGCGTTGAGGGCAGCACGTTCCTTGGCCCATTCGCGGTTGTAGTCATCAAAGACCTGTGGCATCGCGCCCCAACCCACGTATTGGACCAGCGCGGCTTTTTCTTCGGTGGTCGCTGGCCGCTCCTGTGCATCCAGGGCGCGGAGCGTCTCGATGGCTTTCAGATTCTGCTGAAACTTCTGCTTCGGCCCTCCATCGCCCAGACGGTCGGCTTCCGTGATGCGGTAACTGTTGGGATTGCGGGGAGGCTCTTCAGTTTTCCTAACGCGGCGGCCGTAGGCCGATTGGCCGGCGGCTAGGCCTCGGGTGGGAGCAGGAGGTATTTCTCCCGCACCATTTCCCACGCTTGCGTCTGGGCCTGCTGCGCCGTTGACCCCTGCTGCATCAAACGTGTGCGGAGCGTGGCCATTTCGTCCTTCGTCTTCTCCTCTGCCTCCAGAAGCATCTGGTGCAGGATGCGTTTCCGCTCCAGTTCGCGAACCATCTTCGGGCGGTGTTCCCGCCAGTGTTTCTCGGCCAGCCGGCCGTATTGCGTCAACGGTGTCATAAGCGGTTTGTCGCGCACCGAACAGGTCGAGCTGCTGATCAGAGGCTGCATGATTTCTCCGGATGGCCATGCGCTTGGTCGCCTCACGGCCGGAACAACTCGTTTACCTCCACCCCGAGCACCGCAGCGAAGGCGTAGGCGTGTTTGTCGGTGGAAACGGAGCGCAACGTCTCGATGTTGGCGAGAATGTCGCGTGTGATCTTGAGGTCGGGAAAGCGCACCTGCAGCTTCGCGACGAACACATCCTGCGTCCACGCCCGCTGCCAGCGGAGCCGGGCGATCTTGCGGCCAATGAGGTTCGACCCGTTCATCCCACCTCCCCGGTTGCCACGCCGAATGAGGGATTGCACCTATCTGGACATCCCATATTATGGGACACCTCGGCGAAAAAAATATGAGTTATCTCAGCACCGCCTTGAAGCGCATCAGCGAACGGCATGGTCTCAAGCAGGCCGATGTCGTTCGTGAATCGGGCCTCACGCGCAGCCATGTCTCCCGCCTGTTCACCGGCGATCAGCGCTGGATTTACGACGCCGACATGGCGGCCATTTTGCATGTCTTCCGAAAGTATCCGGGCGAACAGTCCGAGCTCGTGGCCGCGCGTTGCCTGGACGTTCGCAATGGACCGGGTTCGGATCGGGTCACGATTACCATCGAGGGCGAGGAAAGCTCCCGGCGGTCGGGTCGTGCGGCAGGCGGGGATCATGTGGAGTTGAGTCATGAAACAGAACGTGCGTTGGCGTGGTTGCGCAGCCAGTGTCCGCTCAACGCGGACCTTGAGAAACACCTGGTGGGTTATGCCCGGCTGACGGGCATGAAGTAGACGGCACCGCCGTCCGGCGTCGGAGGACTGGGCGCAGATAGATGCGACGTGTTCGTTCGTTCTTCAGGCGGGACTTGAAGAAGAAGCAGAGACCGCGTTCCCACTTGCGCGCGGCGCGCGAGACTTCCAGCAGTTCACTCCGCTTGGCGCCCCGCACCATGCCCATCAGGGCGCGGATCAATTCCTTCTCCCCGTCCGGCAAGGTGCTCCACCAACGATGATCAGTAGTTGTTTTCATCTTGGATCACTTTCTACCCCATCCACAGGGACAACCATGGGGCTGCACTCGCATGATTTGGAAAAAGTTGTTCACAACATCTCCTCCCTGCTCCGCTCACAGCGTTTCATACCGACTGGATAACGCCCGAGCAATCGCTCCCAGCCGTTCCACAAGAGGGCTCGGCTGAATGACGGTCGCGTGAGCGCCCCAGCCCAGCACCCAACGTTCGACTTCCTCCAGACCGCTCAGGCGTAACCGAACGCGGGACTCGCCGCCCGGCAGTTCCATCAGCTCCATGCTGGGATGCCATCGGCGTCCGCGCAGTTGATCGGTCGCCCACGCATCGAACTCGATGACGACATCGTAGTCATTCCGCCCACTCATCACGGAGAGACTTCCCCTGAGGTAGCGGCTGATGTCGAAGTCGTGCGGCTTCTCAAACGGAACTTCCAATCGCGCCACTTGATTCATGCGGGAGACCGCGAAGGTCCGAATCTCCCGCCGGTCGACATCATGCCCGATGACGTACCACCGTTGATCGCAACAGGTCAGATGATAGGGATGCAGGAACCGGGCGGCCGCCGATCTCTCGCCAGGCTTGCGGTAGGTGAACCGCAACGCCCGCCGGTGCTGGACCGACGCAGCCACCATCTCCATCACCTGCGGATCGGACTCCTCCGGACCCAAGGGACGGAAGGACAAATCCGCTTCCGGTTCGGTGTGTCCCTCCAAACCGCTCCGTTGTCCGGTCAGTTTGTGAACCGCAGTCCGCAGCGGCGCGCGAAAGGGTGTCTCGCCATATTGGCTGACCGCCTTGTCTGCGACCACCAGTGCGAAGCGTTCTTCGGCATTGATCGTGGGAACGCCCGGTAGTTGTTTAACCGGTGCCGCATAAAAGTACCCGCGCCGTTGCCGGTGATACTCAATGGGCAGCTGCCAATGGACTCGCATCCATTCGATGTCGCGCTTGATGGTCTTGGGTGACACCTCAAACTCCCGCGCCAGCCGGTGGACATTCGGATGCCGCTGGGCGGAGATGAGTTGATGAATGCCCAGCAGCCGTTCGGTCGCATTGCGACTGACGGAAACGGGCTTGTGGTTGGACGAGGGGACGATGGTCTCACGAAGAATCCGTTCCTCCTGGGCATCGCCCTGCATAACAGGGTTCTTGCTCATGCCTACACTCTTTATCACAGCCACCAGGACAATGGCTGTCCAATGGTGGGAGTTTTACAAACGCCTCCCCTGCCCTCGCGCCCCGGCCCACCAATGGCGATGCCGGGGCGCTCCTGGTCAGACGCCCACGGATTCCGTGCGCGTTTGTTGTCCCTGCGTCCGCGCGATCGTGCGACGCGCCGAACGGGCGATCTGCGCGATGACGTTTTCCTTCTGATCTTCCGGCAGATCTTTCACCAGCAGATCATAGGCGCGTTTCATCTCCGGATTGCGGTTGATCTGCTTGAGCAGCCCGTCCCGGATTCGCTGCTGCCGGTCGAGCTCGCGCACTTCGTTGAGGACGACGCTGCGTTCCAGTCGCTCGCGCGGCATCGCCTGGACGTAGGCCCAATACTTGGGGTTTTCTTTGATGTAGGTATCAATCTTCGCATCCACTTCCGGGTTGCTCCGGAAGGTGGGCTGATCGGTCGGGGCGGCAGCGCCGCTGGCGCCGGCTGGCGCCGAGGATTTCGGTTTGCTCATAACGATTCGGGTTGGTTGGCACGGCTTGGACCGTGTTCGCCGGCGGGGAGATGGCTTCTCCCCAATTCCCGGCAAAGTATCTTCAAGGTTTCGTGCTGCTCCCAGGCACGAGGGTCGGCGGCTCGTTGGTCGTCAGGGCCGACGCCGATAGTTTTTGGAGTTCACGCTGAAACTCCGCGATCCGTTGTTCGTTGGTGGAAAGGCGGACCTGGAGGAACGACTGGTTTCGAGCCACCTGCTTCATCTCGCCCAGCAGCGTTTGGAGTTCACGGTAGGACTGCGCGAGCTTCGCCGCTTCGTTCATGACCCGCGCCGTCGTCTCACGTTGACGATTCATTTCCGCAATCAGCGCATCATTGGTCAGCGGAGTTGCCGCAGCGGCATCAGGCGGCGGGTTCAAGAGCGGAATGGTCTGGTTCGACCCGAGATGGAGATTCCAACGCGCAGAGACTTCGACGCGATGGATCGGGTGTTGTTCGTGCATCGTCCCCGGTTGATTCGGATCGATGTAGCGGCCCAGATGATAGGCGCGGACCACTTCGCCATAGCGCACCGATTCGAGAGGCTCGACGGCCAGCGGCGGCGCGGGCCGAAGTGCCACCGGCGAATGCGACGCGCACGAGGCAATGAACAACAAGGGGATCAAGGCGAAGAGTTTCATGGTTGGTGCGGTGAGTTTGCTGGAAGCCGGTCGCCGGCAGGTGTGCCAGCTACCCCGAGACCGGGATTGCTCGGGCTCTCCTCCAAGAATGGTTTCCACTGTCCGCCAATCGCTGCGTCGCTGCGGTCGATCGTTTGGAGGACGTAGATATAGAATTGTTTCCCGCTCGGCACCCGGACGTAGAACCCATCGCGCTGAATCGTGTCGTAGATGCGTTGGGCATACACCGAAAGAACCTTCTCCGCTCCTTTGAACGGCGCGTTGTTCAACGATCGGCTGTCGACCGAACCGAAGATGGTTTGTTCCTTCTCCGTCAACGCACTGGCGGCGCCCGCCAGAAACGTGGCGGCAAACAGTTTAATCTCTGCCAGATTGTCGGACTTGAGCAGGCGCCCGCGCAGCCCCGCGCTGCCATCGGTAATACCCCACCTTTCCTGATCGCCGGAGAACTCGCGGTCGAGCGCAATGCCTTTCAGCCGGAGTTCCTCGCCGGTCTGCCAGACAAAGGTCCAGTTGTTGCCGCTGGCAATGCGTTCGCGGTGCCGGTCGGTCTGCGCGGTGCCGTGAACTTCCGTCCCCGCCGGAATTACCAGCTTCCCGGCGTGATAAATGTTCTCGGTCACCAGTCCAATGATCGGCGTTTGGATCGATGCCGAGTCGACGGTGATGACGGTTTCACAGGCGATCAACCGCCCATACGGGGCGTAGGTGTCGCCGAGCATTTTTGGTTCTGGCACACCCGCCGTGGCATCTCCGAACAGACTAATCGGGGCAAGCACTGGCGGCGGCGGGTTGGGTTCAGGCCTCGCGAGATCGACCACGACTTTCGTCAGCTCATTGGTCTTCGCCGGTGCCGCAGGCCGCTCCGGTTTGGGCGTTGGCGGGCGATAGGGTTGCATCGGGCGTTCGATGCTTTGCACGATTTGCGGACGATCCGTCGCATTGCTCGCAAGGCTGGTCACGCGCACGTCCATGTCGTCGCTGTTCGAGCGATCTCGAAACACGCTGAACAACACCAGTCCCCCACCAAAGATCGCCGCAAACAACAGCAGCTTGCCGCTGCCGGTCTTGAAGAAGTTCAGAAAGTCGCGCGGCTTCATGGCTGACCTTTGGGAGAACGAGCCGGTGACACGACGGGCTCGTTGGTGGAAACGTTTTCCGGCGGAGGCGGCGAGGTCCGCGTGACCAGCACGGCAAACTCGTTCTGGAGCGACAGCTCATTCCGACCTCCGTCCGGGGTGCCGGTGATGGCGAAGTAAACTGTGCTCAGCGACGAGGCCGGCAACATTCCCGGCGCGTCGCTGATGGACTGATGGTAAAGCCGGTTGCCGACACGGACGCTGAAACTCTCGGGAAGATAGCGAATGGGCTGGTCGGACTTGTTCCGCAGCGTGACGTGAAACACGAGGGTATCCTCCGGGTTGAAGCGGAAGATCTCTTCGATCCGGATCTCGTAGTCGTTGAAGTCGGCCACTGGCGGACGGTCCCCAAACGTCCGGGCTTCGGCTCCAGCCACGGCTTCGGGCCGTTGCGCTTTAAGCAGTGGGAAGGCCTTCGCCTTGTCCAGCAACGCCAGCAGGCGGGTCGGTGAAACCAGCGGCGCCGGATAAACGGTTGAAGCGGTTGACGCTCGTTCTTCCAGGTGAAGCGCGAGCACGGGCGCATCACTCTCCACCAATTCAAAGACGTAGGTGCGTTTGTTCCAGCGAAGGTTCAGGTTCGTCGCCGCCTTGCGCACCAGCGCGCGAACGGAGAGGAACGACGAGCCTTTGGTGTGAGCGATTTGAAATTGACCCGGCGTCTTGCCATCCGCGGTCACACCGACCGCATCCAGCGCGGCAATCGGCCCAGGAAAACTGATCGTGGTCACCCGATTCGTCGCGACCGGCACCGTAACCACCACGCGCTCATCGAGGGTCAGGCGTTGAATCGATTCAGACGAACCCGCCAGTGCCATCGTGACGGTCAGGAAAATAAAGCTAAGGAATGATTTCATATTTGAAGTCGCCCACCGCGGTCGGGAAACGGCCATTGGCCACCATGTTGGGGTTGCGCAGGAAACGAAGGTTGAGTTTGAAGTTGAAGGCTTCGGTGAAGGCTTTCTCTTGAAAGATGCCGGTGCGGATCACCTGGCCGGAAACGGTCACGAGCACTTCGTCCTCACGGGTCGAAAGAATGTCGATCTTTGAAATCTCCGGTTTTTGCCGGAGTTGTTTGGCCCGGAACTCCACCGCTTCCCGCGTGCGTTGTTCCTGTGCCTTCTGCAGGGCGGATTTCAGGAACAGCTGGCGAAGCAGTTCCGGGTGATCGAAGTCTTTCGGGCTACGCTGGAGCAACGTCAGGGTCGCGAGTTCCGCTTGTTGCACATGCAGATCTTTCGCTTCGGCGAACTGCAGCAACGGACTGACATAGTAGGTCTGCGCCGGGTCGATGATGACGACGCGTTCCCGTTGCTTGAATTGATTGATGATGTGATAGCGATCCAGCGCGGCGACGCCCGTCACCGCCACCGCCACGAGGAACCAGAACCACGGCAGCCGATCGCGTTGCGCGAACAATTGGGTCGGGTCGAAGGCACGGCGGGGTCGGACGACCGACGTGGTGCTGGTTTGAGTCTGGCGGAGTTCAGGGGTTTCCATGGCGATTAAAAGTTCCGCCCACGAGCCTGGGCGATGAGGTCACGAACGGAGCGATCACCAGTAATGTCGTCACCGGCACGACCACGGGTGGATCTCGGCGGCAGCCCGGAACCGGCAATGATCATCGCCCCCGCACTGCCGACACCGGCGGCGGTCGACAGAGTGCTCAACGCCGCCGCCATTCCAGCCGCAGCGACGGGTGCTGATGAAACGCCGGTCGCGGATCCCACCGCCGCAGCTCCAGATGTGGTCGCCGCGGTTTGCAGAAATCCTCCCACGGCGCCCGCGATGAGTTGTCCCCCGGCGAGTGCCCCAGTGCTCAACACTTTCTGGATCACGACCGGTGCAGAGATCGTGCTGAACACAATCCAGAACGCCACCACGACGACTCCAAAGGTTGCTTGCAGCGTGTAGAAGGAAGCCGTCGGATCAAAGAAGCGCGACGAGGGATCGGTCATGAAGTCGAGCATGCCCTGGGTGATCAGCGCCGCGACCGCCCAACCCAGGGGCCAGAGCAGGACGCCGGCGATGTTCATCAGGTAACGGCTGCCCACGGACCGCAGCGGTCGAATCGCCATCAAACCAATCAACAGGGGCGAGAGCGCATACGCCGTGAACAGGATGAACTTTTGAATGAGGTAGGCCCAAAACAGGAGGAGTGACGCGAACTGGCCGACCAGCCAGAGAATCCCGGTAATCAGCATCTCGACCGAGAAGGCGTTCAGGTCACTCAAAATGTCCCACCAGGATCGTTCACCGCCCGTATCCCGACGGACTTCCAGTAACTGGTTGTATTGCTGGTGAACCTGCGACGGATCAACACCGAGGCCATTGAGGATCGAGGTCTGGAGAAGTTCCTGCGCCTGGTTGCCCCACTGCGGCAGCATGACCAGCAGCGCAGTGAGCACGAACAGCCGCACCATGTGCAGCATCAGGGTCTTGGCGGAGAACCCGTGCGCCACCAGCAGAATGGTTCCGACGATGAACAGCAGGAACGCCACGAGGCGCAGCAGTTCGTGCAGTTCCGCACATTTTTGCAGGAACGTCGGAAAGAGTTGTTCGAAGGTAGCCATCGTCGGAAAGCTGGGAATGGCGCCTTACGGAGTCGGAAACGCCGTCGGCGCATTCACGAGGCGGAAGGTCTGGCCGTATTTCTGCACCGCCTCGGTGAACTCGGCGTGTTGCTGTTCCTTCTTCGCTTCGGCCTGCCGTTGCGTCTCATTGCGGTTGGCAACGTCCTGCACGAGCGCCGACGCGGTGGCTTGATTGATTTCGTAGTCGGTGTTGTTCAGTGCGGACGAGAGGCCGATGAGAACGCCGGTCAGCTTTTGCACTTCAGCGTCGGTGGTGGCGTTCTTGAGCGCCGTCGTCGTGCGGGCGATCTCCTCCTTCAACGCGATGCGCCGCGTGGCCGCGTCGGCAGAGACGGAGAGGAAGTTGTCCGCAGTTTTCTGCACGGCTGCAACGGCGAGATAAGGCGCTTCGCGACGGGCGACCGTCGCGCCATTCGGCGTCGAAAACGTCGTGCCGATGCTGCTGAACAGTCCATTGGCGTCGTAGATCATGGCCTGCCCTGCGTCCACCGCCCCTTCGAGCGCAGTCAAAGTCTGGCCAACTTCCGCCCGACGTAGTTCGGTCACCAGCGGTTGCACGGTATTCAGCACCACGGCTTTCGGATCACCGAACAGACTTTCGTAGTGCTTGAACTCAGTGAGTTGATCTTCGAGCGCCTTGATCTGTTGGACCTGGTGGTTGATGACCTCGACGAATTTCGCGACTTCCTGCGCGGTGTTTATGACGGACTGAATCGTATTGGCCGGGTCGTAAACGACCCACTGCGCGCGCGCCGTGCTGGCAAGGCCAGCGGTCGCGAGCATTACGGTGAGGAGTTTTTTCATGGTATGCCTTTCGTTTCTCGGACGGGGGCCACATGCCGCCCATCACGCAAAAGGAGATACCATCAAGGCTGGGTTCGGGGGTGTAGCTCCTGCACAGGATGCAGCGAAGTCCGTCACGCTGACGCGAGACGGACGAGGAACGTCATCGGCGTGTCCGTTCCAAAATGCCAACGGTGTTCACTCTTTGTCCTTCAATGTGCCGTATTGCAACAGCGGAAATCATTCACACTTTCGCCTTCGAAGTGCCCGTGCGCGAACCAGTGAGAAAAACTTTGCCCCTCAGCACCATCGCCCCGCAGGACGAGCTCTTCAACCGGCACGCCGACCGCAGTGCCGAGCCGCCATTCAAAATAATAGCGAACCCACCGACTGCGCCGCAAACGCAAGACAGGGCAAGCCTGTGAACCATCAACCTCGCAACAGAATAGCAATCATCAACTGATCATTCCTCGGACTCCTGTGTCAGCGTAGCAAGATCACTTCCCCGTCAAGTCTTCATCAATGTTAACACCGCTTCGCATCGCACCGACCTGCAAATCAATCGGAGCGCTCCAGAGTCCGAACTTACTACGCGCTCTGGCTTTGATCGTCATCCGGCCGGCGACCTCGACCGGCTTGGAGTATTCGAGTGCGGACGGGGAGACCGCACCTCCCGGAGCCCGAGGGTCGGTGCCGTTCGTTGTGTAGAAGAGCCTGCCATCGAGAAAGCCCATCGACACAGAGGAGATACCGTTCGAGGAGGCCAGTGGCTGCAAAACTGGCTTGGGATACTCCTGGCTGTCGATCCACGCCAGGCGACAAGTGACCCACTGCTTCAGCCACGATACATCCTTTTGAAACAACTCGTTTGATGGTGCGCTCCCGGGCAGCCCCGCCCACCGTGAGTGATTCCGTCCGAGCGCCGGCAAAACTCCGCTTGTGATGAAATCAATCAGCCGGACGAGATTGGTTGTCTCAAAAACGTTCGTCCGAAGTTCGCTCCATCGATCCATGTATCGCTGTAAAAAATCAGGATCTTCGAATAATCGACGAAACCAAGTGTAGTCGGGATCCTGGACACCTTCAAATCGCCACTCGTTGGTCTTCATGGCGGCCGCGAAGAAGGTGTTTCCAAAAGCATTATCCCAGTCCCATAGGGGTCCCATCGCCACCTTGCCGCCCCGATCCTTGTGCATATACTGGCTCAGGAAGTAACCATCGGCATTCCGCGACAGCTCCACCATCCAGTGAAAATCTACAAATGATTCGACATCAATGTAATTGCGATACCCGGTTTCGGCATTCCGAAAACCCAATGAGAATAATGTCTTCTCGAAATCACCCAAATACTTGCGCACCCACTTGCTCTGAATGGCAGTTAAATCCCGTTCCTTCGGCTCCTCAAAGCGCAACAACAATTCTTGTCCCGTCAGCAATCCCGCTTCACCCTTGGCCTCATCATCCTTCTTGAAGATGTAGCCGCCGGACAGCTCGGGTTCTTTGTCGTGCTCGGGACGCAAACGGGCGATGTTTACGCGATCATTGGACCGCTTGATTTTCTCCATCAACACGAACACACCCAAGTAGGAGTCGGACATTCTCCGGGCAGCCTCGTTGACCGTATTCGAATGCTGGAGCGGGAAGCCTGAGCCTGACAGTGCTTCCAGGACATGTCTTGTTTGTAAAGCCAGTTGAGCTGGTGAAATTAGGCCTCCTTTGAACGAGTTTGTGACGCTAAATACCTCCACAAACCGCCAGCGCACCGCGTAGCGCCCCATGCTGCGCCAAAGCTCATGCGCCAGCAGATTCCGGGAAAACGTCTTGTCCGTCACCGAGGCGTAGAGTACCCAATCCGAATCCGCCGGAAGACCAAGGAGCGAGGTTTTTCGATCCTTTCCCCGATTATCCTGCAATTCCAAGCGATAGCTCTTCTTTGGATAGTGAAACGAACTGTTCCCACGCGCGGACAACTCCGCCGGGCCACTGGCGCCTTCATCGATTGAAAATTTCGCACCACTATCCTCCGGAAGCAGCACCGTGAGAAAGGCGGGCACACGCGAGCGATCTTGAACTGCTTTTCCGCCGGTTTGAAAAACCAAAACTGGCAGTGCTCCGGACCCACTGGGTTTTACCTCCGCCGCCGACAAAACGGCACCACCGCACGCCAACAACACGACGGCAATTGCAGAAACAATCGCCCCTTCACCGACGCTACTGAGCCACTGCCATCTCCCGTTCATGTTTGATTCTTCAGATGGTTCAAGAACACAATTACGGACTTTTGGTGGAACCTTTTTCAGGCAGTTTCCTAAATGGATATCTTGATCGAAAAATGTGATAGTCCCCTAGCACCGTGTATGCTGGCCCAGAAAGCCCACTATATCGCTTGATCAAAATCGGACGGCCGTTGTTCCACCGTATTGGCCACGCCACGTTAAAGGAACCATCTGCGTTGATTTCACTACGACCAGACTCCCAAGTCATTGCACTCGCGCTAGGGTTGTTTGTTGCCGATTCAGGCAAGTCAAACGCTATACGTAGTATTAATAGGAGCTTGGACATTTCGATGAAATCGTCTTTTATGGCACCAGGCTCCGTTTCCGCGAACCGTTGAAGGACGAGTTCAACCGTGGACGGGGTCGCATTTTGGAACATCCGGGCTGCTTCTATAGCGTTTTTCCAGTCGTTGCTGGTGTAATCCTTGGTCGATCTCCATGGTTCGACTCGTGATATTGCATTAAACAGGGACTCTGCGGAAATGCTTGTCGAATCCGGCCCAACCTCCTGCTTGTCACAGCCGGTTACCAAGATTCCGAATAATGCGACAAAAGTGAGTAGCAGCGCTGCGTTATGCATTAGTTGTATGGCTCCTGCCGAACGGGCCACGTCATCTCCCCCCTGTCAGCGTTACTGAATGGTTTCTCGCAACAACAATCCCAGTTTGCGTTTGCCCAATGATATTCTAAAGCCTCCACGGGTTGCACCTTGTTCCACCAACTTGGGCGAGTCCTTGTCGCCGGAAGACCGCCCGAGCTTGCGATTGACCCCCAGTTTGCAGGATCGTCATTTGGGTCGCCAGCATCAGTTGTCCTGGCGCAGTAAAACGCAACGACGCCACGCTTTTGATCGCTCCCTTTCGAATTTGGATACTTACCATTTGCGAACTGGTCGGTATATCCATATCGCCTTGCAATGTTTGACCATGAGTCGTTCATTGTGACCGGCCACACCTCCCAATAATGATCAGTAATTTGAACTTCGTTCTTCAAGGAACAGTATTTCACCACTTTGCTCATCTCGACTTCTTGAACGAGGTAACCAGTGCATGGAGCTGGATTGCTAAGCTTGAAATCCCACTCTACGGTATACTTTCCACATTCACCTTTCTCCCACTTCAATTGAGTGATGACTATTTTCCCATCAGGATCAAACTTCAGCAAAGGAGCGTTTTCAGCAAACGCACAAAGGTTCTTTCCTCCCTTCTCCTCAATCGGATCTCTGTTCAACCATCTCCCCGCCGCCGGATTGTAGAACGCCCTCGCGGGCGACACGGCGATGAATAAGAACAACGTGACAGCCAATAGCGTTTGGTCGCATCTCTTCATAAGGTCACGACTGTTCGTGGGTTTGGGTGGTTTCGATCCGACTGCTTTGCATTGCTTCGCAAATGCTCCATGAACTCACGTTGGATGGCTGAGTGCGGTGCCAGCCGGCAAACGTGCTCTTGATTGCTGGCAGCTTCTTCGAAGCGGCCTGCGGCGAGCAGGCAATGAGTTCGCAGCGAGAGGAACACGGACAATTCCTCGACGGGACTCAGGGACGTTAAATACCGCTCGGTCTGCTCCTCCTCGGGCGACATCGGAAATGGCCAGCCCCGATAATACTCATCCTCAAACGTCGTCATCCCCTCCGTCGTCGCCTCAATGTTCAGGCGTTCGCCCGCTCCATCCCAGCGGACGAAGAGATGGTTCTTCGCCGTCACCAGCTTCAGCGGATACCCCAGCCGCCGGCCCACCGCCGCATACAACACCGGCAGGGAGGCGCACGTGCCCGTGCGCCGCGGCCCGAGCAATCCGTGCAGGAACACGTCCGCCGCCTCCGAGTAAAACGATTCGTTCGGCTCGATCCGGCCCTCCACCGGCTGCGCCCGCTGCGGGCTGTAGCGAATGCCGAAATCCTGCTGCAACACCGTCACCAGGCAGAGCATCTTGAAATACGCCTCCGACCCGTTGAACTCCTCCGGCGCACGTCGGAACCGCGCGACATGCCGGGCCGTCTCCGCCTTCACCCGCGCGGTCATCGCGGCCAGCTCCCGTACCAGATTCGTGAAGGCCAGATCCTCGCCCCGGGCCAACCCGCTCCCCGCCAGCAAATTCATCCGGGCAATGTCCATGCGCAGGCCATTGGGCTGTCTCAACAACGCCGCCAGTTCCGTCTCCCAGCCCATCGCCTCAACGGGCGTACCGACATTACTCTCATTGCTCAAGCGTTCTTTCCCCTTTCCAACAACCAGTGCTGCGCCAATACAGACCGTCATTACGCAGCCGAGCACCAACCGCTTTGCGAGTTTTCGATTAAGGTCCATTGTCCTCAAATATGTTTCACGTGGTGACCTTGAAATCTGAAGCGATGGCAGCCGAGCATCCGGACTATCTGACTAAGGGGTGTCAGAGACCTTTTCCCTTACCTGGTTCTCGAAGCATAGGTCACACCTATTGAGTGCCAGTTACCACCCTCGTCCTTTGTGAAATAGACGCAGTTCCGTCTTGTCCAAAACTTGGCGGCGACGACATGCCCCGGAAACGCCATATCTATACGCTCTACCTCGCCGTCAATATCAGGAATTCGGCTCATCACATTCGACAGACTGTTGCGTTCACTCGCCGGTAATTGATTCCACTCGATTGAGTTTGTCGGGAAGAGGACGGCTTTGCCTTCCCCATACGGCAACAAGCGCCGGTGCGGTGGCGCATTCAATTCCACCACTTTTCGTTCGATTTCTGCATCAAGAAGACAAGACCTGCTGATGAAGACAACCACCAGCGCGCAAGCCACCAGCGCCGCCATCAAGGCTACATTTTTTCCTGCCCGGCTAGAATCCACAAGCCTTTGCCCTCCTATCGGCGGCCGCTTCTAAAGCTGCCGCCGCCTGCCAAGCCAGTTGCCCCAGAGAAGCGAGATTACTTACCGCAAATTGATAGTCGATTGATTCATGTGGCAAATCGAACACATGAATGAACTCATCGGCGGTTTCCATGGTCAAAAGTGCGAAACGTCGCTCTGCCGCGACATAATCCAACAACGCGCTCATACATCCCCGGCTAACGCAACGCTCCTTTACCCCGTTCAATACCGCTTCGTCGTGATTGGCGTAAGCCAGCCCATTATCAGCGTGCCTCCGTTCATGTTCTCTTGTTGTGTACGAATATCCGGCCATCAGATTGTCAGGATCATGGCCGGTCGCGTAGGTAATGGTGATATTTGCCCGGCACGATACTGAGGTGATTTTCCGACACAGTCCGAGATTGCATCCCACAACCTGGAAGGAACAGCCCACATCAGTTGGAATCGTGAACTCCGTTACACCGAAGTATCCCGGAACCGACCCCGTTCTTTCCGTCAAATTTAATTCTACCAAGCCTCGAAAATCTGCTTTACATGGCATTTGATTTCCGACCGCCGCATACAGCGCTTTACCCCCGCGCTCTTCAATTGGATCGCGATTCAACCACCGGCCAGCGCTGGGGTTGTAGTACGCCTGCGCCAGAGGCGCGAAGGTCAGCCAAGCAACGAGTGCCAAAGCGATGACGCCGTAGTTAAACCGTTCAGTTTTCACGACTGGATATGATTTTCCGCGTTCGCCTTCAACCACCGGCCTGAGTTCGGATTGTAGAACGCCTTGGCCAGCGGCGTGCCAGTCCACGCGATGACACAGCAAGAGAGCTCTCAGCAGCCATTTCTTATTCATTTGTTCTCCTTCAGCTTTTCCACAGTCTGATCCTTGCCCACGCCTGAAACATCGTCTTGCGCGATTCCGTTTTCTGAAAATGATACCTGCCAAAATGGTCCACCGAGTCCCCCACCGTATCTTAACTTAACAAAAGCGTTCCTATTCGTTGTTTGCATAGAAACCGATGGTATCATCCGCTCACTAGGAGTCCGTTCTTGGTATGTCCGGAAATCAGGATACCGCCGCCTGAGCCGTTCGGTTGCTGCCCGGTGTAGATCCAAAAGCGTAAAGGTGCTTGAGGCTGTTGAGACATACATTCTTGCTATCAATAGTTCTACTCCGTTGGTTGGGTTGGCGTGCATTGGATTTCCGCAAGCAAAGAAAATCGGACCGAGCAAAAAGACGAAAGCTACACAAGAGCTTAGATTCGAAGTTACACGTCCCACGTCGTTACGTTTCTTATTGAGTATTCGCACATTTCTCCTTTTCTAATTGCAAATTGGGCAGGAGAGTTCCGAAGAGTTCGACGCTCAATGGACCTATCTCTGCGCAACTTTGCTCGTTACCATAGTCCCCACAATCCCAGAGCCTGTTGTCAAGTTTCGCCCATGTGAAATAGATGTTCGAGATCAATGCGACCAAGCCATCGTAACAATTTGCTCGTTGTTTCGACATGCAGGTGTCCGTGAAAGATCCAATTTCACCAATCATGCTCGTCCAATGTGATCTTCCGATCTCAACATGGCGTAGTTCATGGTTACGAATTTTGTAGGGATCATCCTGATCATTAAGACTCCACCAATAGTCGGCTGTGGCGTGCCCATTCGCCCATACCACCCAACAACATCGCTTGGGCATTGCAACCCGCGAAGTTACAGGACCCCATATCAGCGTAGTTAATCCAAGATTTCCCCCTTCTGGAGCCCGCGCTCCAAGATCCTGGGATGTAAATGAGAAATCACTAGCGAGAAGCCCCTTCTTATCAATCTTAGTCTGACTGTTATTTGAGACCCACGCCGAAAGATTGATGCCCCCTCTTTCCGCAATCGGATCGCGGTTCAGCCACCGGCCCGAGTTCGGGTTGTAGTACGCCTGCGCTAGCGGTGCGAATGCCAGCCACAGCAGCATCGCTGCCGCAGGCAACGTTCTGATTTTGAATTTGCGTTTCATATCAAAAGTATAACTTTCAATGGCACAGGCGCGGGTGGCCGACTCACTCTGGCGCGGCCTGAGGCGCGCTAGATTCTTTCACACCTTTTGGCGGAACAGCCGATTACTCATCCAATTCGATCAGTTGGGGAAGCTTCAGCGGAGCAGCTTCGACCATTTCCACACGGTTCGTGTCGATCACAGTCACAAATCTGGCTCTCAATTCTGTGACGCCGCTTCCAATTGCCCTGGTGTGCAGAGTTTTTTCAAGAACGTCTCCGGGTTGAATGACGGATGGGACTTCAATATGAGCTTCGGTTTTAGTCCCTCTACGAATCAACGCCCCCGACGGACTTTGACCGGACGCGAGAGCGCTAACCGGTAAAGAAAGTTTACGCGTGCCATCCTTGGTAGAAACGAGTGATCCAACGCCGAGGAGAACCACGGCTCGATCTGTTTGATTGCTGATGGAAAGGCGAGTTCCAGCATCGGTTTGAACAAGTCTAAGTTTGATTGGCAGACGTGAACTCGGGTCCAGAAGATTTCGTGTGGACAGATCCCTAATGACAGTTCCAAATGTCTCCTGGCCAGCAACGCCATCGACAACCAACCCTCTGCTTCGTTGATATGATTGCACATCGTCAAATCCAAGCAGACTCAAGTAAGCCAGGATTTTTTCGCCTTCCTTGCTGGTGTATTTTTCATATGGACGATGACAGGTGATCTGCACCGCATTGGTGGCAACAACATTTGCATCTGTCTGCGCAGACCCAGCCAAAGAGATGCTGAATGCGCAAACGACGACAGCCAAAGTCCTCGATAGCGGTTTCATGGGCAGACTCCGTTAAATCCACATGCCCGCTCTGCCGCAAACGCATCATCGTTGTGCGCCCCACCGCCAACGTCATCGTTGCACTCATGGAAGAGTTCATGGATGATTGAAGCCCCGAGACACCATCGTCCTTCTCGACACGTCCGAGCGCACATCCACACTTGCCAGCGGCCATCATTTCCGTAGGTGTAGCCGTATGTCTTACCGTCGCACGTTGCAGAATTAGGGTCGTTGTCGATTGAGACGGTAAGACTATTCAGACGGTCCAGCAGGTTATTGCATCGTGACGTCCTTCCAAAAAAATTACGACACCGGCCACACGGCAAATTGATCGCCTTGCGCAGTATGTCCAGGGCGCGGTTGATGTTTGCCTGACAAGCGGAAACTTCATCGGGAGTCAAAGCACTTTGTGTGAGGCCAAGTCGGTCCACTCGGTTGATTGCGTCGTTGGAAACGAAAGCATATCCGGGCTTTTTCGACTCCCGCAGCAATGTTGCTGGGCTGCTAGACCCTTCGAGCAAACGAGCCCGCAGGAACACTTCATCTCCCAACGGGTCTCTATTTAGCCACCTCCCCGCATTGGGATTGAGATACCGATAGCCGTAGTACGCATAGTCCGTCTCGTCATCCACGACCTTGGAGCTGAACCGCACCGGGTTCACCGTGGCCATCGTGTCGCTGGCGCGAATCGTCTGCCCAAACGGATCATACTCATACCGCGCGGAGGCGCTGCCGGTCCTGCCATCCACCAGCGCCATCACGTTCCCGTTCCCGTCGTAGGCCGCGAAATGGCTGCCCGCCAGGGAACCGGAGTGTTGCCGGAACGCAATCAATCCACCCACGCCACCCGCGCCCTGCATCGAGCCGCTGAGGTCCAATCCCCACAGAAAGGAACGGATGATGGCGGCATTGGTGCCATTGAAGGCCCCGAGCAGATTCCAGCCATCATACAGGAATTTCTCGTGCAGCACGCGCGTCCACGCGCTGCCCGTCCAGTTGCTCACCACCTTGCTGTAACGCCTCCCCTGCGAGTCATACGCGAACTGAAGTGACTTGCGGCTGCCGCTCGGCCCGCTGGAATGGCTCGTCATGTCAATGAGCCGATTTTCGGCATCCCATTTGTTCGTCCAGCGTCCGTCGCTCGTCAGGTTGCCGTCGAGATCGTAGGTGTAAGCCTCCGCCGTTTTCGTCAGGAACAGGTTGCCTGTATTCGTCTGGTTCGTGCCCGTGAGTGACGCGATGTTCGTCACCGATTGCCAGAGCGCGGCGGAAGCGTTGTTCGCCGAGAGTTCCTTCCAAAAGTATTCACCCTTCCGGTAGGCGGACTGGCTGTTCACCGTCACGCTGGCATTGGCATTCGCGATGCCGAGCACATTGAGATACGCTGGCACATCGCGCGAGGTGTATTGATTGAGGCTGTTCGCCGTGTAACTCGCGGAACGCAGTGCGCCGCCGGCGTCGTCACCGCCCGCCTTCGTGCTGGTGCGGTTGCCGATATCGTCGAACGCGTATTCGTATTGCTGGCCGGCCACGGGGGTCCAATCGCTCCAATACCGCTTGCCACTGACCACCTGACCGAGCTTGTCGTATTCGTAAATCCAGAAGGAACCATCATCCAAGTTCACGCGCGTGCGCTGGTTGGCGTCGTTGTAGGCGTAATCGAACGACACGGCGGATTCGCCCGAGGCCCCCGGGGTGGAGGTGATGTTTTGCAGGCGATTGAGGTAATCGTAGGTCTTCGCGGTCGTCATACGCGAGGTGGTGTTCGACCGGTAGGTAACCTGCGAGATCAACGGGGAGTTGGCAAGGTAGGAATAGCCTCCTTGATACGTGCCGTCCGTGACGTTGGTGATGCGTGAGGCGCCGTCGAACATGAACGAATGACTGAGGAGTGAAGTGTTGGTGGCATACCAGGCGTGATTGGTCCGGCGCTGGTATTGATCGTAGGTGAAGCGCAGGTTCTGCCCGATCATCTCGCCGCTGCTGTTCGTTTCGCCCAGCAACTGCCCGGTGGCATTGTAGGCGAGGAACCGGCTGCCAGAACCATCGACGATGTTCGTGCTGCGTCCAAGTCGGTCGAAGTTGTTCGTCACCGCTGGAGTGGTGTCTGAATAAGTGGTGGCGAAGATCTCGCCCACGCTGTTCGTGTGATAGGTAGTAACCGTCCCGCGCGCCCATGTGCGGGTGCGCAGCCTGCCTCCGGGGGTGTAAGAGTAGAATGGTCCCTTGCCGTCGTCATAGACCTTGTTCGTCAGGAAGCCGCGATAACCATCGTATCGCCAGGCCGTGGTGGCTTTGCCGGAATCGGTGGCGAAGGTCTTCCACGTAATCATGTTGGTCCGGCGCCCCTGCGGATCATACGCGTATTGCACCGGGTAATTGCGGCTGCCGTACGTCTTCTTGAGCTCACCGGTTGGATGATACTCGTTGGTAACGCTGGTGCCATCCGGCAGCACGGTGCGGCTCACGCGTCCGGCCCAATCATGCTCGTAAGTCGTCGTTTGCGCGGAAGCACCCTTCCCCGGCGGCGGCGTGGTCGTGGCCACGACCCGATCCGCATCGTTATACGTATAGAACGTGGTGCCGTTGCGGGCGTCGGTGGCGGCGTATTGGCGGCCGTGTTCGTCGTAGAAGTAGTCCACTCGACTGAGTTGCGTTCCAGCAGAGTTTTTGCGGGTTACGTTTTGCAGCAGGCCATTGGCGTAATGGCTGATGCTCTGGGAGCCATCGGACGCGGTGTTCGTGCTATAGCGGGTTCCTCCACCGGCATACTTGGTCCGGCTTTGGTTCGTGAGCCCGTAACGGCTATTCCACGAAATCAGGCCATCGACGCTGGTGTCTGCCATGCCCAGCAGGTTGGATGTGGCAATGTTATTGGTGGACCAGACATAAGTGGCGACACGCTGGACATTGGCCGAGCCATTGTTGACGACAGAACGCACGGTCTGCTGGATGCGGTCGGTGCCGTTGGTGCTGACGATGCCGTCGCGATTGACGTCGGTGGCAACAATGGATTGCTCCCCTTTTGCGTTGTAAGCATAGAGCGTGGTGACTCCATCCGGATCAACCGTTTTCACCAATTGACCCTTGATGTTGTAGAAAGATTCCCGCGTGGCACCGTCGGAATAGACCGTCTTGTAATTCCGGCCCAGCATGTCATTATACGTCTTGCTCCATTCGGAGGTGTCGCTGCCGGCGGCATCGAGTTTGATTTCCTTGGAGTAAAGACGCCAGATGCCGCCATCCTGCTCAGTGCCGTACTCGTAGCGGAGAGGATGCACGGCGGTTCCAGTGATTTTCGCCAGCTGTCCATCGCGATAATACAATTCAACGCGCGTGCTGCCGTCTGGATACGTCGTCGTCCGTAGCTTCTGGTAGTTGGTGATCGTCTCAGAGTAACTGGTTACCGCACCGAGTGCATTCGTCGATGCGACCATTCGGCCTGTAGTGTCGTAACTTGCCGACTGTTGCACAATCTGTGTTCCATTTGATCCAATACGAATGGTTCTCACAATGTTCCCAGCAGCATCGAGTACGTTTGTCGTTGTAATTCCGTTCTGCTTCGTTCCTGTCTTGCGCTTCATGTTATCGCGTAAATAGGTAATCACGGTGCCCTCGCGATTCGTGACCGTCTCTGCACCGCAGCAACCAGAATCCTTCCATGAGAATGTTCCGTCCATGTACGTAATTTTTCGTGGACGGTTGTACGCATCATAGTCGCTGTAGAATTCCACAAAATTTGTTATTCCGGAAATGATGTCAGTCTCTGTCACGGTCACGAGCTGACCAAATCTCCCGAGAATCGAAACCAGTCGGCTACCATCAACAATGTTTGTCCTGTAGCCATCAGGTTGTCCTTTCATGACAACATTCGTGACAAACGCTTCTCCTCCAGCATTGGTATGGTAGGTGTACTGATACATCTCCATCACACCATTGGCATGCTCAACGCTCAACAACCGCGCTTTGTTTACACCGTTCGAATAGTACTTATATGTTCTGACTAGATTGCTCGAGTTGTTCCACTCAGCACCAGCAACGGCACAGTAGATCTCGCGCCGTTCCATCGGAAGATAGAGTTTGTATGTTCTGGCAATTTCGCGACCTTCAACGTACTCCACTACGCATCTCGGCTCAAAAGCTCTTTGTCTCCCTCGATCGGTTGCACCGGGCACCGCGTTGGAGCCGTAACGCAACTCCATGCTTCGTGATGTCGCAGGGTTGGTTGATAGCGCGTAATTCAAGAACGCCGAGTAGGTGTTGGTGCGCAGACCGTTCGTATGATATTCATGGAAGACCCAACCGCCATCCGCGTACTCTGCCTGCATTAAGTGTCCCTTGCTGCGGTAAGCGGTATTGGTATGGTAGACAAAGGAATTCGTTCTGCGATCGGTTCCGACTCCAATTACATCGCGAATCATTGTTTCGCCAAACGCATTACTCTGGTATGTTTTGATGCTGCAGGTCACTAACCCATTGGTTCCGCGTGTGTCCAAAGTAACGATCCTTAGGTCGTTGGTGAATTCAGTGGACTTCTGCTGAATTCTTAAACCGCCGCCATGCACAAGTTCCCAGCCGTTGGTCTTCCACTCGTAGTTGGAAACCACGCCGTCTCCGTCAGTAATGGACAATTTATTGCTCGTCAGACAACTCGTGTCCGGATTCGCTATGACTATTGTTGCCAGTGGCGCTCCGGAGAACGTGTAGAGACCATTTACATCCTTATTGGTGCTGCATACAGTGGAAGAGTAGATCTCGATCGAATAGCTGTAAGGTGCGTTGGACACGACGTTGGCATACCCCTCGGGTGCCCTGATTTGACGAATTGCATTGCCAACGCGGATGACTTCGCAGTCCGGATTGTTAGTACCGTGAGCATAGCGAAAGTCCAGGACCTGTGGGGTGCACAGCAGGTTTGTTGGGTATTTCTCGTGTAGAGACAACGCACCGATCGATTTGCCGAATCCGTATCGCCCTAACCTGACGGTTGCTGCCACACTTCCAACTTCGGTGCCAGTTGACCCCTGACTTTCCTCATCCTCAGGGGAACAATTGTCAGCACAGTCTTTCTTTACTGTTATTGCGCCTGTTTTGCGTTTTCCTCCCGAACCGGTAGCTACAACTGTGTATGAACCTGCTTGAACAGAATTAGGATCACTGACCTGTATAGTTGCATAAAATACACCCATATTATCTTTCGAAGCGCCAATGATAGCTATCCCACCGCCAACACTGGTTCCGTTTTGACCCTCCAACGACCATGTGACCGGCCCGAAGAACTCGTTACAGTACTGACCATTCACCCACGTGTTGGTGGAATACGCATAGACACTCGCTCCAATTTGCGTCACGCAAGGAAGGTGCATGATTGCGTGACAGACATTGCCATCACCCCTATCACCACCGAGATGAACAACATCGCAGCCGCTCTGACATCCGGCAACGTTCTCGTCCTGCGAGACCCCTTGCGAGCAGAGCGGCCAAGAGACAACAGCCAAGAGAAGCCACACAAGTTGCCATGTGAAGTGGCTATGGGCACAGGAAACCGAATGAGTAGAGAGGATTCCGATGGTATTGTTTCCCTGTGATTGCATTTTGATTCTCCTTCGATGTTCGAGCGATTATCAATCGGCTATTTTAGCGGGGTGAAGCTGACCAAGCCGGGGCCGTTCCCGCTTGCGGAAGTTGAATTGTAAACCTGCCAGTCGGTTTCTCCGGAATCCAGGCCGCCATTGCCGTTGATGTCCTCCAAATAGTCCGCTACCGCGTCACTCTCCGTGTTCACCGGGACGCCGCTCGCGTTCAAACCGATGTAATGAAATCCAATATCGACCGTGGAATTGGTCTCACGCAACTGGTTAGTCGTCGTGGTAAAGTGGTAAAGTCCTGATAGATCCGCAGTGCGGGTGCCGGCATTTAGCAATGTGGCCAAGTTGGCTCCATTCGTCGGGTAGTAGTAGTTCCCCAACGGGCCAGCGACAAAATCCAGTGCTCCCAAGGTAATGCTGCCCGCGTGTTTGGGCAGGGTCGCGGTGGCGTAATAGGCGTTGTTCGTATTATCGAGCTTGCCGAACCCAGTTGGCGGCCCGGTCAGCGTCACGCTGTCGAAGACATTCTCATTCGCCGTCCATGTCGTCGTGTTGGTATGGTTGTAGAGTGTGACGTTATTCGTGCGAAACAGGTTATTTCGCAAATGAACAATGACCGGGGTCGCGTCGCCAAGGTAACCATGCTGGAGGTTCATTAGGGTCCAATGGATGACACAATTGGTAAACGCAATAAGTTGCTGCGAAGCGAAGTTGATCTGCGGCACGATGCTGATGGAACCACCCCGCACCTGACAATCATTCAGAGCCAGCTGGCCAAAGGTGTTATAGGTGTTCACGAAGTCTTGTTGGGAAAGACTTGAACCTTGAAACAAATCGATGCCGGTAAATTTCAAATCCACGACAGGAGGTGTCGCCGGATTTGTCTCCGCCAATCCAAAGAGCGCCGCCGGTCGCGCGCTTCCCCACAACACCGGCTGTTCCTGCACCGCAAAGTAAGGCGCGATTCGATTAAGGTTGAGCGGTGTCCCACTTCCGGTAACACGCGACCCGGAATAGAGATTGAGCGCCGTGCTCGAATCGTAAAAAGCGATAGCAGTGCCGTTGGCCAGTGTCAGCGTTGTGTTGGTCAGACTCTTGCCGCTCCACGCCCAGTCGATAGGATCGTAGTGATAACCACAATCCGGCAAATCGGTATCTCGAACCGCCTGTGGCTGCAGGGTGGTATTGACCACGAAATCGCCCCCTAGATTGACCGGTGGATAGGTCGTGCGCTTGCGAAGTTCCGATGCCAGCGTCGGATCGATGCCGGTGGTCCCGGCGTTTCGGTAGGTGCTCTGGTTGGCGAGATAGCGGGCTCCAGCCCCAACCGTCTGGAACACCCCCGTGTCACTCAAACTTTCCTGGACGCCGCTGCCTGAGTAGGAGACCCCGTTTGTCACGCAGATCAACAGGCTGTTGGTAATCAAGGCCGTACCCGACGAACGCAAGGTGCCAATTCGATGAAACGTAACATGCTCGAACCGGCTGGTTATTGTTGACGCGGAATACAAGGCATAGAGCGAATCGAACAAGAGAAGATTCCGGCCGACAAAGCCCGGATAAACGTTATAGATCGCAGTATTTGCGTATCCAATTTGGGAATGGCTCAGATTTAAGGTGGCTGTGCTCGCGCTGACGTGGATTCCCCGATCTGGATATCGAATGCGCAGGTTGTGCAAGTCATACGACGTGCTGGTCGCATTGAGATCCAAGACCCGCCCTCCATAACGGTTTGTGCCTGGGTCGCCAGTGGATCCACTGATAATCTGGCCGACTGTATCGTCGTCCTTTGCCGTGAGAAAGGCCGGTCGATAAGGGGAGGTCTGGCAATCAATCGGCCCGGTGATGAGCAACCGGTTGGAGCCAGCATTCGTGGCGTTGGCAAACTTGATTACAGCACCCCCATCGATGGTGGTGGTTCCACTCAGTGTGACTGAATTCGTCACGTAATAGGTGGTGTTGCCCTTGAACCGGAAGTTGCTGACCGTGGTGACGATGGAATAGTCAATCACCACTCCTTTTTCGATGCGCTTCGATGTCCGCTGGATGGAAGCCAGTTCCGTTCTTCGTTCCCGGCTACGGATTCGATCCCGCCCCTTGGCGAGGAGAGCCGAACGCGTCTTTTCCGCGGGAGCACCTTGAGCGAGGTTCCGAGCCTTCTGACCAGGATTGCCCGCTTGCGCCTGCAGTGGCAATCCTGCCAGCAAGGGTGCCAGTTCCGTCTGACGAACTGCTTCAATCAAGAACTGCCGTCGGTCGTCGGTTTTGGTCCATGTTTTGCCGACCGGGATGGATACACCATCGTCGTTACCAATGGAAAATGCTTTCCCTTCGCCGACACGAGTGGCACCGAAATCGAGAGAAACATCAGGGAGCCCGGCTTCTGTTGAAGGCGTGATGGAATCCGGCACCGGCGCGGTGTGAAATTCACTCCACATCTCAAGCACGATGTTCGCGGGATCGCCGTGCATTCCATACAGGTCTGGCCGCAATGGTCCCGATTCCAGGAATATGACATCCTGTTCCACGCCCCACGGTTGATAGGTGTAACGCAGTGCGGCCCGAATGTCGTCAAACGCATCCGCGTAGATGACCACATTGGGGCCGACCAACTCACCCACACATGACTTCACCGCCGCGATGATGGCGTTCTCTCCCGTCACCCTGTCGTAGTAGGCTAGCCATCTCGGACTGCTGACAAAACGCTTCGCGTCCGGCGTCACAAAATCTACCGCTCCTTCCTGCGCTATGTCGGGCATCAAGATGAGTTGCAGCGGACCTTCCGTCGCTGCCGCACCTCCCGGAACCAATTTGAACTCCGCCTTGCTTTCAAGCAATTGGTCATCCTTGACGTAGTGCAGGCCGGGTACAAGCTCAACATAGGATGTGGTTATTTCCCGTGTTGATCCATCCGGTTGAACTACGGAAGCACTCCGTTCCGCGAGCCGATGATGCAGGCCACGTTCAGTTACAACCGGTTGAGACCATTCGCGATCAACGTCGCGCTGCTGCGCGTAGATGGTCACGACACTGCAGAAAAGCACAACGGCGGCGGAACAATATGCTGTTTTCATACAAGGGAAGCACCAATGGGAAATACCACGTCTGGGACAGATGACGGAGGGAAGTTGATGATACAGAGACGCGGGCGAACTCATTTCCTTTGCCCTACTTTCAATCCAATTATCCCAGAATATCGAAATCATTCCATTGATCCGTTGAAGGTTGAGACCCGGGTTGCCGCTTATACTGATTAATTGCCGGGTTCCAAGGCGGATCTAACAGAAAATGTTTCCAGCCGACCTCAGCAAGTCGGTCTCCTGAATTGCAAAATCCGACTCCTTAGTGGTTTATAAATCGTCGAGCGGTTTGAAGTTTTTTCACAGCTCCTAATTGGGTCGAATCCCGCGAATCATTACCGCTCAATCCGGCCTTTGGCTCATCCTCATGGAATTCAAGCCTTTCGCGAGTAAAACAGTCACCGTAGAACTTTGAAGGTCTTACCGACAGCAAGTTCGCCGGTGGGATGCGACCGCCTTTCTGTCCTCTTATCCCATGGTGGAAATCTCCGCGATTACTCCTTCAGGAATCGCGAAATGCAGAACAAAGGGGAGACAGCTTTGGCCACCTACTCGCCCGCCGAGTTGCTCGCGCACCGGCAATACTTTTTGGTTATCCTCTCCGGCACTACGGCCCCAATGAACGGGATTCGAAACCAAATGCTACTCCTCAATCCGAATCAACTTGGTCGTCGGCTGGAAAGTCACACCGTCAATTCGCTGCTCGGGCACTTGAACTGGATAAAACCGGACGTTCCCTGCTCCGTTGCGCTGCTTCTGCATCGAGACATACAGCCAATACTGCTGCTTCACCGCGTCGCTCTTTCCCTTGTCGTAGCCTGAAGCAAAAGCCTTGTCCGCCTGCTTGCGGGCAGCGTAGTGCAATGTCTCATTGACGATTACACCGGCGGCGGCCCCTGCAGCGGTAACGAGCGGATCGCCATCTGAAAGCTCATGCCCGATATAGGCGCCCCCGGCGCCGAGCGCGACGTCACCAATGGGACGCGTGGCGGTGCAGCCAGTGAAAACGCCGATGACGACCGCGAGGAGGAGCGATTCAGACACGAATTTGAGAAGCCTGGATTTCATAACTGTTAATGGGTTTTGGTTTTACCGTCTTTGGGTGGATTGGCGTGAAGGATGATTCCTTCGACGACACTGGGGCTTTGGCGTAATTCACGCGCACGCCGATCGAAATGCTCCCCGCTGGAAGAACTGCAGTAGAGCATCTCGGGTGACGCCACATTGTGAACCGTGCCACAGAGATTGCGGGTCGAGTCCGTGTGGAGATAAGTGAACGGCGAATACTTCTCGCCTGGTTGATGATCCGGGAGCGGGTAATTCATGATCGCGTGCTGCGTCACCTCGGGCAGCGCGATGTCCCTGCCCATGTCATCGAGGTCAGCACGGTCGTTCTGGCGCATGATGAAAAACTGACGTGAATTCCCAAACACCGCGGAGCGAATGCGCGACGCCTTGAACCGGGCATACTGCTGCACAATGGAAATGTTCCAGCAATTGAACTTCCGCAACTGCGCGTAGCTCTCCTGCACGATTTCCTGACCGCCGGGAATGTCGAGGAACCGGGCGACCTCCTCGTAGATGTTCCGTTTCCGAATCGCGCGCGGCAACGTCATGATGTGCTTGCGGGCGTGGTTGGTGATGAGAAAGCCCGCGGCGGCTTTCAACTCTTTCGCCGAATCCGGGATGTAGCCCAGCTCGAAGTGCGCGATTTTGCCGGTGAGAGAAAGGTTGCTCGTACCATCGAACAGACAGCCGTAGTTACCATCGCGGCACCACGGCAGGATGAGTGTGGCAATCTCCATGATCTGATCGCGCTCGGCGCCCATCGGATCGAGCATCATCAACTCCTGAAGCATTCGATGCGTCGGAAACTCCTCCGGGGTGAAATACGCAAAGGCGAGATTGCGGACCTCCTTGCTCGACTTCGGCTCCTTCAGGAACTTCAACGCCTCCGCCTCGGTGAACTGGTCGAGGTAAGCCCGCCCCCATTCATTAAAGTCGCCACCTTGCGCTGCAGGCGCATTGGTTTGAGGCGACGCATGATGGGCACCGGGCACTGCCCGGTCGCGGAAGTCGGCGAAGGTTTCGAGACCGGTGGCGCCGGGCGACATCTGTTCCGCGCGAAACTTCTGCAATGCGAGCGCATGTCTGGCAATCACCAGCAATTGATCGTGCCGCCTCTTCTGCCAGTCCTGAAACGCATCCTCGTAAAGCAGGTTCAAATACTTTGCGATCTGCGCCTGCCGCAGCATCTGTTTGTCCTCCTGCGCGGAGGTGCCAATCATGCGCGCCACCAGAGCTGTCGCGGCGGAGAGATGATCCGGCGTCAGCGGCAGACCCTTCGTATCGAGATAATTGATGGTCAGATCGCCGTCGGGATGAATGATGAACGGTCGGGCACCCTCCTCCACCGTCGCGGTGTAAATGCCGTAGCTTAACCCCTCCTCGATGATCACCGTGTAACCGAAGTAACCCTCCGTCTGCGTCAGCAGGTCACACACCGTCACCGACTTCCCTGCCCCGGACATGCCGAGCAACACGGCGTGTTGCGGGGAAGCGGAGTCCTTCCCGCTGGAGAACGTCTGGATGCCGATGAGATTGCTCGCCGGCCCATCATAGATCGCCTCCGCGGTCGCCAAATGCCCGGTGAACGTGCTCGTGACCGGGAGCATGTCGGCGAGGAACCGATGCTCGGCATACAGCTTTCGATGTTCGTAACGGCCCCACGTCCAGCCGGGCCAGGTTTGGAAGAACAGATTCTTCGACGTGCTGGGCAGGTTGCTCTCGAAATACTGCGCGGCATTCATCGAGTTGATCGCGTTCTTGATGGCGCCCGCCTTGGCGTTGAGACCATCGCGGGTCTTGTCCCAGACACGGACCGCGAACATCGCGTGAAACGGAATGGTCTGCCCCTGCATCAGCGCATGAATCTTCTTCTGCTTCTTCTCCATCACCGTCAGCAGGGAAATCTTCTTTTCACTGGCATAATCGCCCGCCACCCGATCGTGCTCCTTCTCCTCCTTGCTGATCTCCTTCGTGATCGGGAGCGGATCGATGTTCACCGTGATCGTGTAATCGAGCAGCCGCAAATTGGTGAGACGCTGGATGATGCCCGGATACGTCGTCCGCGGCCAGCGGGTGAGAACGATGAGCGAATGATAGTGGCCATCGAGGAAGAAGCCGAAATCCGCCTGGCCATTCCCTTCGCTGTGCCAGCAGTTCTCGTGAATGGACAACTCCGGAGCGAAGCCATCCGCGGGATCGTAATCGAAACGGTCGTTCAGCGACGGATTCAGGAACCGTTTGTAGTGCCGGAAATGATCCGCGTCCGACATGGGTAACACCCGGGCCCCGCCGGAACCGAAGATATCGAGGAGCAGCCGGTGCACATGCTCAAACTCGGTCTGCAGCTGCTCCAGCAAGGTCGAGTAATAGTCCCGCCGGGCGGCCACCGTCTGGAACTTGGTCGGGACATTCTCCAGCGTGCGCGAAATGTAGAAGATGACCCGTTGCCGGCGGAGTTTGCGATCCGACATAGCCTTCCAATAGCGAGTGAATCGCTCATTGCGGGCGCGTTTGGTCCAGACGTTGGAAAACCGTTCCGTCTCCATTTGATAACGGAGCAACTCCTGTTTGTAATCCGAATCGCAGAAGTATTGAACCTGCAGCCGCTGGTTCTCGTGGAGCGAAGCGAGCAGCAGACACAGCTGGTCTTGAAAATCATTGAGATCGGCGATCGGACTGTTGGTCAGGTCCGGCGACTCGAAGATGAACCCCTTGGCCACATAACCGCCGCGGCGCAGATGGTTGAACACGATAAGGTCGTGGGTAAAGAAGCCGTTGGGTGCGCGCTCGAACATAAGTCAGACACGGATGGATTTAATGACGACATCGGACGACTGCCGCTGGCGGACCTTCTCGACCAGCCGTTCCACCTTCTCCAAATCACTGACCAACCGATGAACCGTCCGCGCCTTCCCGACCTCCTGGGTCGCCACCTGCGCCTCGTGAACATGCGACACCGCGCGTTCCAGGTGCTGCCGCGCCATCGGGTCGAGATCGTGTCGATGCAGGTTCTCGCGCAAGGTGCGTTCGGCGACACTTAGTTGTTCAACTACGGAAGTGCTCATGGCGTTTGAAGAGGATGTACGACGCGGGAGTGGCCAGGAGCGAATCCGCTGCCGGTGCAGACACGCTCGAACATGTCGCGGTCATAGCCCGGCGGTTTGCCCTGCCGGAGCCCGAAGATATAGGCGAGACAAAGCCCGACCGGCACCAGCGCGACTCCGAGCGCGGTGAGCAAGGTGGACTTCAAAAGAACGAGTGCGACGAAGAAGGCGGTGATGCCCGCGCCGACGCCGCCCACGAGCCACCAGAACAACCCGCCCTCCAGACCCCACGTCCGACCGGTCGAATCGGACGCGGCGTTGGTATCGGTGAGGCGAAGTTCAGCTTTCATGATGGCCCGGGGCGGCGGGTGGCGGGAGGGATGGCGGGGACCGGGGGAGGCTTAGAACGAGCCGACGCCCACGCTGCTGTTGGCGTCGAGCCCGAAGATTTTGTAGAACGCGAAGATCACCGCGGGCGCCGCCGCGATGATGGCACCACCGATGATCGACATCTTGCCCTGGTCGACATCACCACGCCGGATGGCGAACCCACCGTAGATCACACAAGAGATGCCGAGGACGAATCCGAACATCATGATCACGGCGAGACTGTTGCTGATGCCGGTCTTGAGATCGGTGGAACTGAACCCGGTGCCCTGGGCAAAGGCGGACACGGCGTTCATCGCGAGGATGGCCCCCACGAGCAGGAGCGAGGGGAGTCGGGAACGGAGGTTGAGGTGTTGGATAGTTTGTTTCATGCGAGACGTGTTTTTGTTTGTTCAACGACCAGCGACGAATGCGCTGTTCACGAGTCGCAGCATGGAGAAAACGCGAACACTCCGGGTGTAGGAGCAACACGAGGTGCGAGGAAGTCCCTGTTAAAGATCGAGCGATGACCAAAACACCAGACACCAACAAGCTCACGAAACTCCAGGAACTCGACCAGCTGTTGCCGCGCGAAATCCGCGGCCAGTCCCACACCATTCCGCGGATTATCTCCGCAGTGCGGCGCGGCGAACTCGGCCTCACCAAACCGTCACGTCCCCGCGGCAGCTTTCTCCTGCTCGGCCCCACCGGCGTCGGCAAGACCGAGACCGTGATGGTCACCACCAACCATGTCTTCGGGGAGGGCAAGCTCTTCCGCTTCGACATGTCGGAATTTCAGAATCAGGAAGCGCTCGGTCTGCTGCTGGGCGCGCGGCTTGGTGAGATCGGTTATCTCGGCGCCGTGCGCGATCGCGCCTCGGAAGGTTCCCTCCTCTTTGATGAAGCGGAGAAAGCGCATCCGCGCGTGCTGGATATTCTGCTGCAACTGCTCGACGCCGCCCGGCTCACCGTCGCGACCGGCCAGACGCTGGACTTCAGCGGCTTCTACGTCTGGCTCACCTCGAACATCGGCTCCGCCGAGCTGATGAGCCTGCAACACTCGAATGAGGCGACCCTCGAACGCCATGTGCTCACCCGCGCCCAACAAGCCCTGCGCCCGGAGATCTTCGCGCGGGTGAACGAGAAACTCGTGTTCCACCGCCTCAGCTACGAACATCAGCTGGAGATCGCCGAGAAGTTTCTCCAGCGCGAAATGGAATTCCTTGTCCGGCGAGGACACCAGCTGGAACTCGACAAGACCGCCCTGCCCTTCCTGGTCCGGAAAGGATTTCATCCGAAGCTCGGCGCCCGTCCGATGCGCGATGCCGTCGAGAAACTCGTTGGCGACGCCGTGACGGAATGTCTGCTCGATGGCCGGCCCGCCTGCGGCATCCTCGCCCACGACACCATGCGCGACTGCCTGATGGTGTTCTGATCGATTCCCCGCCCTGTTCTCATCCTCCGTGCGACAGCATTCCGCGATGAAAACCTAGAGGCAAACTCCCGGCGGCGACGGTCGGGTCAAGGTGGAGGCGCGGGGCAGCCGGGGCGCACAACCTTGACGCGAACGTCGCCGCCATAAAATCAAGAACGGTTTCATCGCCCAGGTTATCAGGCCAGTCATCGATTTTGCCCAATACGAATCAAACGAAACTTCGGTCTGCGGACGGCGCGCGGGGAAAGTGGAGCGGAGGGCGGAGAGCAGCCAATGCGTAACGCAGCCGGAGCGGAACGACCCGCCGCCGGGCCGCAGACGGAAGCCCGCCGCACTTGCGGCCGACGGCAAATGCCAGCTCGTGACGAGCGCGCGGTTTGCGGAGTGGAACGGGCGTGGTCGGAAGGGAGACAGGGCCGAACACGCCCGTGCAGCGCAGCAAACCGCGCGTTGGTCACGGCGGTTAGAAGCGAAGGCGAAGGCTCCAAATCGGCGCGAAATCGGAATCGGGAAAGTTCGATACGCCCAAGAAATGCGACCGCGCAAAAGGTTCCCGGCTGTCTCCGGGTTACCCCGCCGTTGTCCTACCCCCTATGATAACAATTCTCGCGTCAAAAATGGAATCCGATTGAATTCGGAAGGCGGCCGGACGCTCTATAAAAACGTTCCTGTTCGTCAGCAAAGGATTCGGCGAGGTGCCGAAACGAAATGATCTATTACGCACATACTGCGGAAGGCCCCAATGGCCGTCCAGACCCGGACCAATCTGGGTGGCAGAAGCTTGCCGATCACTTGCGGGCGGTGGAGTCCCGAGCATGTCCTCAATGTAAACAACCGTACCACGGAGCATCCCGTTTATGAAACCTCCACTTCTCGCCCATCCCGACCAATCGCTCACCAAGCACCTCGCCGGTGTCGCGGAGCGGGCTGCATTGCTTGCAGCTCACTTCGATGCGTCCCAACAGTCATGCCTCTCCGGTTGGCTCCATGACCTTGGCAAGGCTGAAGATGAGTTTCAGAAGCGGGTCGGTGGCGACAAAGGCGAGAAGCAGCCTCACGCCCATCACGGTGCCGCCATCGCATTGGCGCGTCAGCTGTGGCCGATTGCTTTTGCGATCAACGGGCACCACGCGGGTCTGCACAATCGCAGTGACCTTCAAAGCGTCCCGGCGCGCTACGATACCAAAGCCACCGCTTGCGAAGCCGCCCTGCGAACCGAATCCGGGGAACCCAAATTCAACCCGCCCGACGCCTCATCGCTGAAGACTCTGCCTCCCTGGCTCGACAAATTGCCCTCGCCCACCGCAGACGAACGCCTCGCTAAGATGCGGGCCGTCGATTTCTACACGCGCATACTTTTTAGCGCGCTCGTGGATGCCGACCGGCTCGATACTGAAGTCGCAAATCACTCCGATGGCTCCCAGGCCAACGTTGCCCGGCGGAAAGCATGGCGCTATGGCGAAGCCGCCCTCGCGACACCCGATGCAGCAACATCCCTGTCCGCATTGCTCACCGCTGCGATCGAGCAACGCGCCGCAGCCGCACGTGCGAGAGGCGCTTCCCAACCCGTGCTCGACGTTCGCGCTGCCGTCCTTACTGCCTGTCATGCAGCGGCTGTCTCCTCGCGCGGCGTTTTCAGCCTTACGGTGCCAACCGGCGGCGGGAAAACCCTCGCCTCGCTTGCTTTCGCGCTTAACCACATTGCCCACCACAATGCCAATCTGACCGCAGGCTCCCGCCCGCTCCGCCGCATCATCATCGTTATTCCCTATCTCAACATCATCCAGCAAACCACCAAAGAGCTGATTGATGTCTTCGGCCACACCGACGCCGATCCGCTCGTCCTCGAACATCACTCGCAAGCGAGCGATCCCAAGATCGAAAACGCCAAAGATGATGCCGACGGCTGGGACAAGGAACGCTCGCTCCGCCAGCTTGCTGCCGAAAACTGGGACGCCCCGATCATCGTTACGACCAGCGTCCAGTTCTTCGACTCCCTCTTTTCTCGCCGCCCGGCCGATGCCCGCAAGCTTCACAATCTCTGCCAGTCCGTCGTCATCTTCGACGAGGTGCAGAGTCTGCCACCACTTCTGCTCCAACCGATCCTTGACGCGCTCAAGGAGCTGACCTCTCCCTTGCGCCCCTATGGCTGCTCGCTGGTCCTCTGCACGGCCACCCAGCCGGCCCTCAAGAAATCTGACGATTTACTCTTTGGGTTCGACCAGATCACCGAGATCAACACCGTCGCCGCCGACCACTTCAGACAACTCGAACGCGTTACCTACTGCGGCCTCTCAAAGGACATCGCGCCCGCCGCACTCAGCAACGATGCGCTGGCCAATGCCATGCTAGCCGCTCCTCGCCAGCAAGCTCTCGCCATCCTCAACACCCGCAAGCAGGCCCGCAGCCTCTTTGACTCGCTTCGTGGCAAGGCCGGCACCGGCACTCCGCTCGCTGCCGCTGTTTTTCACCTCTCTACCTGGATGTATCCGGAGCATCGGAAGCGAGTCCTGCGCGAAGTCGAACGCCGCCTCGGCGCAGGCGAGCCCTGCCTGCTCGTTTCCACCCAGTGCATCGAAGCTGGCGTGGATGTCGATTTTCCCGCCGTCTGGCGCGCCTTCGGTCCCTACGACTCCATAGTCCAGGCCGCGGGCCGCTGCAATCGCCACGGCTCCCGCTCGAAGGTCGAAAGCACCGTCACGGTCTTCACTCCAGCCGACGACTCCTCAAAGCCCGGGGGCGTCTATGAATCCGCCATGCAGAACGCCGAGCTTCTCCGAAAGATGGGCAAGGCCGATCCCAACACCCCAGGCTCATTCGATACCTACTTCCGCCTCCTCTACCAGACGACAGTTCCAGATCCCGGCGGTTGCGCCATCCAGTCCGCCCGTGAGCAACTCCACTTCGAGGCCGTTAGCGATCTCTTCAACTTTATCGACGCTGACACCGTCCCGCTGCTAATCGAGATAAGCCGCGTAGCGGGTGCTGAAACTGATTCTGAGACCCAGTTTCCCGACGGGCGCACCATCCGCAGTTTGCGAGAAGCCGCAAAACATCGTGGATTTTTCACTGCCGATGAGTGGCGGACGCTACAACCGTTCGTCGTCAACCTAAGTCACCCAACCAGTCGTAAGGTGAAAGAGTTTGTCCACGCTTCTGATTCCGAGCTTCTATTCAAAGGAGACGATCCCGATCGCGGACTCTATTGGTTGAAATGCGGTTTTCGCTACCAAGATGGTCTCCATGGAGCAGGCCTTACTCTCGATCAACAGGCATTAACTGCCCTCGATTCAATCCTCTGACCTATGACCTCCGCCCCCATCTGTCTTCGCGTCAAAGGCCCCTTCGCCTGCTTCACGCGTCCCGAGTTTCACGTCGAGCGCGTGAGTTACCCGGTCATTACGCCCAGCGCCGCCCGCGGCATCTTCGAGGCAATCCTGATGAAACCCATCGAGAAACCCGAAGCCGCCAAGCGGGACAACAAGATAGGTTTCCGCTGGGTCATCACCCGCCTCGGAATCGTCTGCAAAGGCACGCCGTTCTCCATCCTGCGCAACGAACTCGGCTATCCCACCCACCAGAAACCGGAAAACGCTACCGGCTACGACATCAACGCTGATCGTATCCGCGCCCAACGTCATAGTCTCATCCTTAAGGACGTGGATTATTACATTGAGGCCGTGATCGAAGTCCCGCCTGAGACACGCCAGCGCTTAGGACGCCAGATGCGCCCGAGCGCCGAGTTCCTCGCCCGCAACAAATACCACCAGATGTTCCTGCGCCGCGCCGCCGCCGGCCAATGCTTCAACCAGCCCTTCTTTGGTTGCCGAGAATTCTCCGTCGCCGAATGGGAACTCGCGCAGGCCCCACCCGCTCAGATACCCGACCAGCCCGCCGAGGAATCCTTCGGCAACATCTTCCGCGATTTTGATTTTTCCCCGATGTGGAACCACTGGACCGATGGCGCACGCCCAGACAAGGACTGGGACAAGCCCGGTAACCGACCCGAGCCCCGCACGCTGCGGAATGCCACTGCCCGGCACGGATGGATCGAGGTCACGAGAAAGGAGGCACTGTCATGATTTCGGAACTGCTTGATCTCGCGGATCGGCTGGGAATTCCTCCACCTCGGCCGTTCGAAAAGCTGCGAGTCCATTTCCTCATAGACTTGGATGCCAACGGTAATCTGCTCGGCGTCGCGCCGGCCTATGGCAGCACCAAGGAAAAGAGCGGCGAGCCGGAACTTGGCAAGCTCATGGACTGCCCGGTCTATTTCCCACTAAAAATCAAATCGCTGGCGGAGCCGGAAATTCAGGCCGCAGGTGGCGGTGGAAAATCAGTCGCGGAGGCGGGCCACGGCGACATTAAGGAGATCTTTTGCACCCAGATTCGGACGCCGAACAACAAAGCTCCGATCATCGAAGAGATCAAGCCTCCCGCTCGCACGCAGTCCGAAGAGGCCAGTGATGAGGACGATCAGGAAGTAGAGCCCGAGAACGATGACGAGGCCGAAACCAAGCCCGGCAACAACCAGCATTACCGACACAGCGGGTGGATAGCCCGGATCAACGGCTTCATTAGTGATGAACGCTCAAAGGAATCTGAATTGGCCAAGGCACTCAAAACATTCAACGAAGCCAAGCATAGGCTGACAGCGGCTGAAGTGCTATCGCATTTCGATTTGCCAGATATAGAAAAGGCCGTCGCCACTACCACTGGTAAAACTGACGAGGAAACGAAGGCCGCGCAGAAAAAAGCAAAGGCTGAGGCCACCAAGGCTCGGAATGCCCAGCTTAAGGCCATCGCCAACGCCAAGTTCACGTTCCGAGTCAACGGTCGTATCCTGCTAAACGATTCCGGCTTCAAAAATTGGTGGCAGAAGTCCTACACGGACGAGCGCACAGCCATTCTCGAACTGCTTCCTTCGGGCATGGATGGCTACGAGACCGAGGAGGATGAAAGCAGCCGTCGGATTACACCTGTGTTCCCAAACGTGAACAAAGGGATTCCCAACAGCGGGATGTATTGCCCGTTGGCCTCCTTCGACAAAGCCGCCACCAAGTCTTTCGGACTCGGCAAGCACACGCTGTCTCTTTCGCTGAGATCTTCCGAAAGGGCTGCCGCCGCGCTGAAGTGGCTGCTGCAAGACAGGGGCAGCCATTGCAAATTGGGAGAGAAACTTGTCGCCGTGTTCTGGGCCGTGGCACCGGACAGGCAAGGCACTCCTGTTCCGTTGGATTTCGCCTCATTGCTCAACGAACCGGACGCACTCCAAGTCAGGGACTTCTTCCACAACCTCCACGGCCATGCCGCCGTCTCGCCTGACTCAGCACGGTTCTATTGCGCCATCCTTTCCTCGCCCAAATCGCGCATCACCGTCCGTAGTTGGCATACGGAGACCCTGGGCCGCGCGACGCGGAAGACGGAGGAATATTTTCGAGCGGTCTCATTGCCCAATGTGTTTCACGGCGGTGCGCTCACCGTCAGCACCTTGAGCGAACTCACCGACGCCATGGTCCCCCCGAAGGGCAAGAGTGGTCCGCCGTCTCCGGCCTATGCACAACTTTTGGAGACAGCGCTCTTCGGCAGACTCGTGCCGCATTCCTTTCTCGAAGCCGCCGTTACAAGACAGTCCCTCGAATTCGCGAAGGGTAAGGCTGATGACGACAAGGGTGACTTCGAATCCCGCCTACGTGCCCGCACTGCTCTCATCAAACTATATTTCCAAACCAACCAGAACATTCTCATGAACGAATCCACCCACGAAACCCAACGGCAATCTGTCGCCTATGTTTGCGGCCAGGTGCTCGCTGTCCTCGATAAAATTCACAACGAGGCCCACCGGAAATCCACCGCGTCATCACCCGCCGGCCGCTATTATGGATCGGCGTCGAGCACGCCTGCGCTGGTCTTCCCTCGACTGTGCAAACTCGCTCGGATTCATCTGGAGAAGATCGAAAACCCGCATCGCGCAAACACGCTCGACTGCGAACTGGCCAGCTTGATTTCCCAATTCTCCCGTGAAGCAAGCTGGCCACGCACCCTTTCGCTGGAGCAGCAAGGCCAGTTCGCCATCGGTTTCTATTATGAACGCGCGCCGAAAGCCGGCGGATTGGCCGGCAGCACGCCACCAGACACCGAAACTGCATCGCCCGACGACTCCAACGCTTGAAACTCAATCCTAAACTCCAACCAATCGCCATGAGCCATACCTATCATTTCCCCACCCTCTGGACCGGCAAGGCCCACGACGCAGTCGTCGCCGAGCGTCACGACATCGCTCTCCTCTTCGACGCCACCAACTGCAACCCCAACGGCGACCCCGACACCGGCAACATGCCCCGTCTCCAACCCGACACTCTCCGCGGCCTCGTCACCGACGTCTGCCTCAAGCGCAAGGTGAGGAATTTCTTTTCCCGCCACACGACGGCGGGCGAACAGATGGGCGAGAATGACGCACCTGAGTCCAGTTACCATCTCTTCATCCGCGAGGGCGCGGTAATTCAGCGCCAGGTTGAAAGCCCAGACCTCAAGGCTGAAGCCCAGCGAATCTTCAAGACTTACACCGTCGATGGACGAACCCTAACAGATGCCGACTGGGAGAAGATTGGCAAGAAGACCAAGAAATCCAAGAGTGACGCGAATGAGTCCGAGGAAGATAAAAAGCCAAAGAAGACCGAGAGAGATCTCTCCGAATACCAGGATCGCGCCTATCGTGATGCTCTTTGTGCCACCTATTTTGATGTCCGCTACTTCGGCCAAGTGGTTTCGACCGAAGGCCCGCTGAAGGGCAGTTTTTACGGCCAGATTCGCGGCCCGTTGCAGATCACTTTCGCCGAGACCCTGGATAAGATCCTCCAGCTTGATTTTTCAATCACCCGTTGCGCAGTAGCCAACGAGAAGGAGGCCGAAAAGAAGGACGAAGACAACCGCACCATGGGTCGCAAGCACGCCGTGCCCTATGGCCTTTACCGTTGCCACATCCACTTCTCGCCCGGCTTCGCGGCCAAAACCCAATTCACCTACGGCGACCTCGACAATTTCCTCTTCGCACTCACCCGCTGTCTCGGCGACTACAACGTGGACGGCTCCTCCGCCCGCCCCGGTGGAATGCGCGTGGTCGGTCTCGTGGACTTCCAGCACACCTCCGCCCTCGGCAACGCTCCTGCCCACAAAGTATTCGATCTGGTCAAGGTCGCGGGCGTGAAGTTCACCGCCGAAAAGGCGGCGGCAAAATGGGATAAGAGCCTCGAAGGCAAATTCGAGTCCTCCGACAGCGAATTCCCCGGCGGCCTCCATGACTACACCGGCTCCGCCCCCGACGGCCCGCTCTACACGCTCACGAATAGCCACGGGGTAGTCAGCGGCTGCTCTGAGAAAAAGCCGGAGGCCAAAGACGGCAATGAACCCGTGTCCACCATCACCGCCCGCCGCCTGATCTGGGAAATCCCCGAATCGAAGTGACCCCAATCGGAAATCCGAAGTCGCCGCTTTCAAATCAGCGCGAGCAGTTGCCGTTGAGCTTGCTCAACGATCATCTCTACTGCCCGCGACGGGCGGCGTTGAAGATTGTCGAGGGCTGGCGTTCGGCCAACGAACACACCAATCGCGGCGACATCGTTCACGAGCACGCGGATCTGCCCGGTTACGAGGTGGCCAAGGGCGTGACTTTGCTGCGGGCGTTGCCCGTCTGGTCGGAGCGGCTCGGATTGAATGGCAAGTGCGACATCGTGGAACGACGGCCTGACGGATCGTTGTTCCCGGTGGAGTTCAAACTTGGCAAGCGCCGGCAATGGGAAAACGACGATGCGCAGCTCTGCGCTCAGGCCATGTGTCTGGAGGAAATGTTCCGCACCGCCGTTCCGCGCGGCGCTATCTTTCATGCGGACTCGAAACGTCGGCGTGAATTCGAGTTCACTACCGAGCTTCGCGCCACCACAGAGCGTTCCATCGCCGATCTGCATGCGTTACTCAACCCTCCACGCTCAACTTCAAACCATCAACATCCGGAACGGCTTCCTCCGGCTGTATTCAAACCCGCCTGCGAGGAATGTTCTCTTTTCGAGATATGTCTGCCGAAGGCGACCGCTGTGGAGAACCGCGCGGCGCGTCTCAGCCGTGACCTCTTTAAGGTATGAAACCGAATTCAGAGAAGATCGATGACGCCGTGCTGGCCTTGCTGCACTTGACCAGTTTCGTGGAGCGCCGTGGCGAGTTACCACGCGCTTGGAAAGGGCACGATTGGGACGCGCTCGGCCGTCTGCATGAGAAAGGGTGGATCAGCGATCCAGTCGGCGTAGCCAAATCAGTCGTCCTCACGGAGGAAGGGACTCAGCGGGCCAGGGAACTCTTCGAAAAACTCTTCTGCGATCCCGACGCAGCGTCCTGAAAATTCGCTCCGCTCAGTCCTCAACTCCGCAACTCTCAACTCGCTTGGACATCCAACAAAACACCCTCTACCTGACCACGCCGGGCAGTTACGTCGCCCGCGATCACCTCACGCTTCAGGTCGAAGTGCCGGTGTATCCGGAGGAACTACCAACGGAAGATCGCACACGGGACAAGGCCGCCGACTGGCGAAAGGTTTCCATTCCCATCCACCACTTGGAATCGCTCTGCGTATTTGGAGCCAGCACTGTCAGCCCGCCTGCTCTGGACCTGTGCTGGGAACATGGCGTCGCAGTTAATTACCTCAGTCAGTTCGGCCATTTGCAGGCTCGGATGACCGGTGTGGCGGATACCAGCGTCACGTTGCGTCGAACGCAATTTCGTGCGGCGGACGATCCGATGCGCTGTGCGGGCATTGCGCGCCAGATCATCGCAGGGAAGATCCAGAATAGCCGCAACAGCCTCCTGCGCGCAGCACGCGAAACAGAGTCGGCCGAAGACCGCACGCGTTTGGAGGAGACGACCGATGCACTGGCCCGGCAGGTTCAGGAGCTGGGTAAACTGCAACTCTCTGCTCCCGCTCCTGCGGAAGGAGGTAGCCGCCGACGTGAGGAGGCGGACGATTCTGTCGTTCGGAAGGATCCGCCTCCTCACGTCGGCGGCTACGCCGGGGAGGCTCATGGGAACGGCGAGCCTTCCATCACTTCCGGCAGTAGCAATCCGTCCCTCGACCAGCTTCGAGGTAACGAAGGCATGGCCTCCAGTCGTTACTTCGCAGTCTTCAGTCTTATGCTCAAGCAACAGCGGGACGAATTCGCGTTCACCAACCGCAGCCGTCGCCCGCCGCGCGACCGCGTCAACTGCCTGCTCTCGTTCCTGTATGCGCTGGTCCGGCACGATTGCATCGCGGCACTGACAGCGGCTGGGCTGGACCCGTTTGTTGGATTCCTGCATGTGGATCGACCGAATCGACCGTCGCTGGCGCTGGATCTAATGGAGGAATTCCGTCCCTGGCTGGCGGATCGGCTCGCCGTTACTCTCGTCAACCGCCAGCAACTTGGGATCGAACATTTCAGGGAACGTGAAGGCGGTGCGGTGGAGTTCACCGAGAAAGGGCGCAAGTTGGTGATTACCGCCTACCAACAACGAAAGCAGGAGACCGTGAATCATCCGTTGCTCGAACAGAATCTCCGCATCGCGCAGTTGCCATTCATCCAGGCACGCGTTCTTGCTCGGCATCTCCGAGGTGACATTGCCGATTATGTCCCATTCGTGCCGAAATAGGCTTTCCCCAATGAACCGGTGGAGCGAGACTCCTTCGAGCCTTGACTCGACACCATGCTCATCCTTGTCACCTACGATGTCTCCACTGTTGAAAAGGCGGGGCAACGTCGCCTGCGCCGAGTCGCGCAAACGTGCGAGGACTACGGAGTGCGCGTGCAAAAGTCCGTGTTTGAATGCCAGGTCGGACAAAAAGAATGGGTGCTTCTCCGTGAACGGCTGCTTCGCGAAATCAAGGCGGAGGAAGATTCCCTCCGGTTCTATTTTCTCGATGAAAAGGCGGTCCAACGCATTGAACACCACGGCGTCGGCAAACCGATCGATCTGACTGAGCCTTTAATTCTATGACCCTCCTTCCGCGAACCCCTAGCGCCGAGGAGAACGCCATGCTTTCGCGGCAACCACGATCGGCCCCCTCCGACTGGCGTCGCCGCTGTTCATTGACAGCTAAGGTAATTGGTTGGGAACAAAGATTCGCTTGGTTCGCGGAAACGCGATATCAAGTGTTTGCGGTTGCTCAAGTTAGGGCCGCCGCGGTCGCCCCGTGAGTGATCACGGGGCGCGGATTGAAACAGCGAGAAGCTTTTCTCCGAGGTGATGCCGCTGCGTCGCCCCGTGAGTGATCACGGGGCGCGGATTGAAACAAATTCAAATCGACCGAGCCTATCACATCATTGAGTCGCCCCGTGAGTGATCACGGGGCGCGGATTGAAACTACACGATTCTCAAGGCGGAGCTGGAGCAGGAGCAAGTCGCCCCGTGAGTGATCACGGGGCGCGGATTGAAACCGGACGAAGGAGGAATGCGAGCTGGCGATTGATGGTCGCCCCGTGAGTGATCACGGGGCGCGGATTGAAACCTTGTCCTTCATCCATTGCTGCAACGTGATGAAGTGTCGCCCCGTGAGTGATCACGGGGCGCGGATTGAAACGCTCCAAGTTCCGTTCTGGAAAATGTTCGCCGCGTCGCCCCGTGAGTGATCACGGGGCGCGGATTGAAACCTCACAAGGCGGACCGGGGAGGTACGCGCGCCGGTGTCGCCCCGTGAGTGATCACGGGGCGCGGATTGAAACCGCGCGATACGTGTAGCGTTCCGCCGCGAACACCAGTCGCCCCGTGAGTGATCACGGGGCGCGGATTGAAACACTTTCTGGCAGGTCAAAGACTCGTCGCCTTCCGGTCGCCCCGTGAGTGATCACGGGGCGCGGATTGAAACAGCAAAATTCCAGCTCATTCCGAGCGCAAAAACGTCGCCCCGTGAGTGATCACGGGGCGCGGATTGAAACTTGATGCCGCCCAAGTCTGCGATGGCATCGAGAAGTCGCCCCGTGAGTGATCACGGGGCGCGGATTGAAACACTGTGGAACTGCAACTCACACGCCGCACGAAATCGGTCGCCCCGTGAGTGATCACGGGGCGCGGATTGAAACTCGGCTCGGTTCACGGCTCAGCTCCCGGCGCAATGTCGCCCCGTGAGTGATCACGGGGCGCGGATTGAAACACCACTTACGGCGCCCCCACGGCCACGGCCGCGGTCGCCCCGTGAGTGATCACGGGGCGCGGATTGAAACACTGTTCACAGGTCGCCTCCATACGCCGTCACCGTCGCCCCGTGAGTGATCACGGGGCGCGGATTGAAACTGATCGACGGCTTGCGCGCCGTCGGCCCGCCGCACGTCGCCCCGTGAGTGATCACGGGGCGCGGATTGAAACTGAACATCGGGGACGCCGGCCAGGCCAAGCCCAGGTCGCCCCGTGAGTGATCACGGGGCGCGGATTGAAACTTGCGTCCCCAACCCCAGAACTTCCCGCTCGGCTTGTCGCCCCGTGAGTGATCACGGGGCGCGGATTGAAACCGCACCGCGCAGAGATGCGCGACGCGAACGGCGAGTCGCCCCGTGAGTGATCACGGGGCGCGGATTGAAACATAAATTGGGTGCGGGGGCTGGAGTCGCACCAGCGTCGCCCCGTGAGTGATCACGGGGCGCGGATTGAAACCCCTGAAACGCATAACTCCCAACCCTCAACCCCTGTCGCCCCGTGAGTGATCACGGGGCGCGGATTGAAACGTGATGATGGTAGTTCCGTCCGGTCGCCATGCGTAGTCGCCCCGTGAGTGATCACGGGGCGCGGATTGAAACTCTTTGATTGCTCCCAACCCTTGACCTTGGAATTCGTCGCCCCGTGAGTGATCACGGGGCGCGGATTGAAACTTTTCATCATCGAGAACGATCTCGACATGGTGGAGTCGCCCCGTGAGTGATCACGGGGCGCGGATTGAAACGATGCGCGACATTGACCTGGACTCGATGGAGATCAGTCGCCCCGTGAGTGATCACGGGGCGCGGATTGAAACAAGTAGAGCGTCCAGAGCGTTCTCTGGCGCACGGTGTCGCCCCGTGAGTGATCACGGGGCGCGGATTGAAACATTCCAAAAACTTCCCGTGCGGGATGATTTCCTTGGCGTCGCCCCGTGAGTGATCACGGGGCGCGGATTGAAACCATGTTCGCGTCGACGTAGGCGTCAAGGATGTCCGGTCGCCCCGTGAGTGATCACGGGGCGCGGATTGAAACAGCACGGGCTCTGGGTGACGAACCTCGTCGTGGTCGCCCCGTGAGTGATCACGGGGCGCGGATTGAAACCTGCCCAATCGCCTCATCAATGCGCCGGTCGCTCACGTCGCCCCGTGAGTGATCACGGGGCGCGGATTGAAACTTCGAGATCGCGATCAGGAACTTGTCCGGCGGGAAGTCGCCCCGTGAGTGATCACGGGGCGCGGATTGAAACGCATAGACCGATATGCAAATGGCCAGAACCGGCCTGTCGCCCCGTGAGTGATCACGGGGCGCGGATTGAAACCACGACACCGTGAGGTTGCGCTTGCGGCCGAAGTCGGTCGCCCCGTGAGTGATCACGGGGCGCGGATTGAAACATGGAATGGACTTGGTTGGGTGCGCTGTTTGATGTCGCCCCGTGAGTGATCACGGGGCGCGGATTGAAACAAGTGCGAACGTTGCCCGGTTCTACCTGCACAACGGGTCGCCCCGTGAGTGATCACGGGGCGCGGATTGAAACGTTTTATCCGGTGGCGGCGCGTGGTGGATACGTGGGTCGCCCCGTGAGTGATCACGGGGCGCGGATTGAAACGCGTGATGTTTGAACTTGTCCGTGTGGACGATCTGTCGCCCCGTGAGTGATCACGGGGCGCGGATTGAAACCTTGTGGTTTTCCGGGTGAGGGGGTGAGGGCAGGGGTCGCCCCGTGAGTGATCACGGGGCGCGGATTGAAACATCGTTCACGGGCGGCAAAGCTTCCTGTCAGAGTTGTCGCCCCGTGAGTGATCACGGGGCGCGGATTGAAACAAACGTCACCTACATTTTGCGGCGCGGCATCGTCCGTCGCCCCGTGAGTGATCACGGGGCGCGGATTGAAACATCACCTACGCGGCGACGAACACCACGAGCCTGCAGTCGCCCCGTGAGTGATCACGGGGCGCGGATTGAAACAACGAGCTTCTCGCGCTCGACGCGTCAAAGAACATGTCGCCCCGTGAGTGATCACGGGGCGCGGATTGAAACTTCATCAACACGGCGGGAACGCTGACTTTCTACAGTCGCCCCGTGAGTGATCACGGGGCGCGGATTGAAACCCATCACGCCCGAGCTGAAAACCGCCGTCCCCGTGTCGCCCCGTGAGTGATCACGGGGCGCGGATTGAAACACGGTGCAGGGTGTGCGGCTGGCGGGTGCGGCGGGTCGCCCCGTGAGTGATCACGGGGCGCGGATTGAAACATGTCCTCGGACTGGCTCAAGGCATATTGCGACAGTCGCCCCGTGAGTGATCACGGGGCGCGGATTGAAACTCGGCACGGACGCGAGCGGCGAGGGCATCACGAAGTCGCCCCGTGAGTGATCACGGGGCGCGGATTGAAACCAGCTTGGCCAACGTCACCAGGTCATCATCGGAACGTCGCCCCGTGAGTGATCACGGGGCGCGGATTGAAACACCGGCGCGTTGTTCGCCAGCGTGCGGTAGATGCGTCGCCCCGTGAGTGATCACGGGGCGCGGATTGAAACATGTGTCCAGTAGCCGTGCCGCCCGTCGTTTCCAGTCGCCCCGTGAGTGATCACGGGGCGCGGATTGAAACACGTCCTTCCAGCCACGTTGCAAATCGATCAACGGTCGCCCCGTGAGTGATCACGGGGCGCGGATTGAAACACCTTCCGGCATGACGAAGTCGCGAAGGCCTGTGGGTCGCCCCGTGAGTGATCACGGGGCGCGGATTGAAACACTGGTTGGCGGACTCTATCCGAAGAAACAGGACGGTCGCCCCGTGAGTGATCACGGGGCGCGGATTGAAACCAGGTCATCACCTCGCGCCTCACCTACACCTACACGTCGCCCCGTGAGTGATCACGGGGCGCGGATTGAAACCTGATAATCCGAGTAAGCCACCAAGTTTGCCGCAGTCGCCCCGTGAGTGATCACGGGGCGCGGATTGAAACCATTCTGATCTGCGCTGAGATGTTTCCATTTGTCGGTCGCCCCGTGAGTGATCACGGGGCGCGGATTGAAACAGCCTTGAAACAGGCGCAAAAACTCGCCAGTTGAGTCGCCCCGTGAGTGATCACGGGGCGCGGATTGAAACTGGCCGATGGTCGCACGCACCCGCGGGCTCAGCGGTCGCCCCGTGAGTGATCACGGGGCGCGGATTGAAACTCGCTGATGGCTTTGGCATATTCAGGTCCATACTGTCGCCCCGTGAGTGATCACGGGGCGCGGATTGAAACAGCTGGGCGACCAGCGTGCGGATGAGCTTGATGAGGTCGCCCCGTGAGTGATCACGGGGCGCGGATTGAAACGACGATCTCG
>Ga0154020_10000334_pt1 | contig 56888 bp, 43 predicted proteins | sample Klosneuvirus_201_FD_109709 | JGI IMG/M metagenome (GOLD analysis project Ga0154020, IMG submission 109709) | Active sludge microbial communities from wastewater, Klosterneuburg, Austria - Klosneuvirus_20160825_MG | ecosystem: Engineered > WWTP > Aerobic digester > Activated sludge | place... | reverse complement strand
AGCACCTTGGCCATCTTGCCGTGGGTGGTCTTGTTCGGGTGATAGTCGCAGCCGTAGCCGTCGCTGCTCAGCTGGGTGGCGAACTCGAGCAAGCTCACGCGGGTGTCACCCTCACCGTTGAGGGTGGCGATGACCGCCTGCAGGTACTTGCGCGCCTGATCGAGCTCGGTGCCACTCAGCATCGAGCCGAGAGCCGGGAAGATCCACGCCTTGGGGTAGGCGCTCCGGACACGACGGACGAACTTGAGGTAGGCGTCACGGAACGGGGTACCGGGATCCCCCTTCGCGAAGTCGTTGGTGCCGAGGTTGATGACCACCGCGTCGGGAGCGAACTTCGCGAAGTCCCACTTGCTCGTCGCGATCGTGGGGAGCGTGCGCTCGTACAGGATCGGCATCTGGTCGGTCGTCGAGCCGTCGTAGCTACGGTACATGCCGATGCCCGACCAGGGAGTGCTGACCAGATCCGCCCCCTTCGCTCGTGCGGCCAGCGCCTCGTAGCTCAGGAAGTGATTCTCCGTGTCGGAGGAGAAGCTGCACGTGGCGATGGTGCCTTCGTTGCCGTACCCGGCGGAGATCGAGTCACCGATGACCTCGATTCGCTTCGCCGGAGCAGGGGGAGGCGCCTGCAATCCTCCACCATCGAACTCGAAACCGAGGAACTGGGCGTCGTTGAAGAACGCCTCCGTGCGTCGCCACAGGACCACGTCGTGGGAGCCCGCCGCCAGGCCCGTCGCCAGCGTGTAGGTGCCAGAGGCGCCGGTCGGCTTGAGGAGGGTGGGAGCGCCTCCATCGATGGTCACGGCGAACTGGATGTCCTTGTTCGCCTTGAGCTTCACCCGGACCGCGGTGCCGGTGAAGCGCGCGATGATCTGGGAGCCAGACCACTCGAACTTCGGACCGGCGGGGTCGGTCGTGTCGAAGCGGCCCACGAAGCGCACCTCGGGCTTACCGGCCTCGACGGGAGTGTCCGTCGGCGCGTCGACGGTTCCCGTGTCCACAGGCGTCGAGGTCTCGGAGGGGGACGAGTCGCCGGCGTCTGCGGTCGCGGAGTCGACCTCCGTGCCAGTGTCGACGTCGGCGTCGGTGGTCGTCGGATCGGAGGGGTCCGCGGACCCGGAGCATCCAAGGACCGTGACGAGACCGAGCAGGAGAGCTTGGCGGCGCATCAGGTCAGGGTACGGGCTCTACGGACGCGCACAAGAGGCCGACGCTGACGACCTTGGAAGAACACCCTACTCGTCGTCCTCAGCGGGGGGACGTACCAGGCGGACCTTGCCGCGCCGAACGCCATCTCCGTCGTTGCCACCTTCGATCAGCCTGAGCTTGGGCTTGTCCGCGATCGACGTGAGGGCCTCACACCACCGGTCCCAGTTCCACCCAAGCTCACCAAGGCACACGTTACAGATCGGAGTCACCTCCAGTCGAACACGGAGCTTCCGGCCGACCCACGAGTGCTCCCTCGAGGACACCGACATCTCAGACTCGCAGACAGAGCAGACGACCTCGACCTCGACCTCGAAAGGGGTCTGGTCCTCGCGTCGCTCTGTGATAGTCGCCACGCTGAGGCGGGGGCCTTCGCGTCCGTTCTGGAGCCAGGACAAGGACGCGCCTTCCAACTCGGGCACGTTCGAGAGCAGCGCCATCGGCCGCTGGTGGGGGAGCGACAAGAAACTCGCCGCGGGAAGTGCGAGCCCACGCAGGTGCTTGGCCCACAGGTCTCCAGCTGCAGGAGGGACCAGCGAGCGGAGCGCTGCATGCTGGCGCTGGAAAGGATCGAGCAGCGAACGCCCGACACTGACACCGGCAAGGATCTTCCGCATGCTCCGGAACGAGTCTGACTGGAGGTCGATCGGCAGCTTCTGCTGAAACAGCCCGGTCAGCTTGGCGAAGCGCTCGTGAAGCTGGCGCTGCTCTTCGAGCACACCGGGGAGCCCAGGATGCCGCAACCCGAGACGATCGACGAGCCCATCATACTGCCTGGAAAGCACAGCAGGCTGCTGCACAGCAGCGAGAGGTGCGAACATCTTCGCGAGCTTCGTGTACGGGGCAGCGACGTCAGTGAGGCGGCGCATCTGCTCGCTGAGCTGCATCGATGCCGTCAACGCCGTGCGCGCGGCACCGACGGTTGCGATCGACTCCAGGGTCTCCGTCGTGATCGGGTAACTCGATGCATCAGCCATCAGACTGGCTCCTTCTCGTCGCGCTCGATCGCCTCGAGCAGAATTGCTCTCGCCACGTCGGCCGTAGAGAGGGTGATCTTCGTCAGGCCACTACGCCGGACTCGCATCGCTTCGAGGCGATCGAGGAGGTCCTGGTTTGCGCGGACGAACAACACCTTGTCGAGACCGCCCTCGGCCTTCGGCCTGGCGCCCCCCTTCCTCACGATGTTGCGTCCAGCAGCCATGAGACCGTTCTAGCATACCGCTATCGGTGTGCAAGCGGAACGTCGCCAACGGAGGATCGGCGAGGAAACAGGCCCGTGGGAGCGCAGCCACGCTGAAGGCTACGCACGCAGCTCGTGAACGATGGCTCCTGACTCGTCGATGATTCCGAGCGCCCCGTCGAAGCGTTCGACGCGGGCCTGCCCGTTGTAGAAGGGCTCGACCATGGCGAAGCGTCGGGCGTACACCGGCACGCCATCCTTGCCGACGTGCGTCCACCCAGCTTCGTCCCGGGCGCGGGCGAGGCCCTTGTGGAAGACGTCGAGATCCCTGAACCAGCGGTCGTGCAGCGGAATGCCGGCCAGATCGACGTGGGTCGAGACGCCTTCGGCGTTCTGAACAACCGCCGAGCCCTCACGGTAGTCGCCGGCGTACGACCACCGTGCCGGGTAGGCAGGCTCGCCGGAGTGGCGGATGTGGTGGTACTGCCCAGCGGTGGTCCGGACGGGGCAGCGCTCGCCCTGGAAGTTCCCGCACCAGTCGAAGCGCACGGCGTAGGCGTCACCACCGTCGGGCAGGACGTGGTGCCACCCGTCGATGTCCCGCACGGCCGCCAAACCCTCGTAGAAGCCGAACGTACGCAGGAATCGCCGTTGGTACGCGGCGCGACCGTTGCCGTCGATGTGCCAGGCGCTGGTCCCGCGCCGGACCGGCGCGAGGCCTGGTTCGTGGAACGCGAGCACGGCATCGAAACGGTCCGCGTACAGCGGCACCCCGTCCAGCGTGTGGTGATGGCCGTCGGCAGCCACCTGCGCGCGTCGCCAGCTCATGGAGACGCCACCGGCCGACGCATGTTGCAGCTCATGCAGAGCCCTCGTGTGCGGTAGGTCGCGAGCAGGCGTCGGTAGGGCTCGCCGCGCCAGATCTCCGTCAGCCCCTGCGAGTGGAGGTTGCCCAGGTCGCCCAGAGTTCGGCGCTGTTCGTCGGGCGCGCAGCACGGATCGAAGCGACCCTCGGCGCTGACCCAGGCCTCCTGTCCGAGGAAGGGGCATGCCCCGCCGGGCGCGATGTCGAGACCATCGCCGAGCGGGAAGATGTTCTCGAGGAGCACGCCCCTTCGAGACGCCACCGCGCGAGCCTCGTCGACCGCGGCGTTCCAGCGATCGATCGCTCCGGCGTCACGACGCATCGAGAGCGGTGCGATCGCGTCGAAGTGGGCCCAGAGGTGGTGTCCCTTCACGCGATCCACACCGAGGTCGGCCGCCAGCGACACGATGTCGGCGAGCTCGTGGACGTTGGTCTCGAGGAAGGTCAGCTGGAACGTCACCCGGCAGCGGTTGCCTCCGGCGGCGGCGACCTCGTCGCGCACCGCGACGAACGCGCGCACGTTGTCGACCACCACATCCCAGCGAGCCCCGAGCATCACCGCCTCGTGTGTCTCCCGGGTGGCTCCATTCCACGAGACTTTCACGTCGGAGGTGACGGGGACGAGGCGCTCCGCCCACGCGCGGGCGCCGCGCCCGGGGAAGGTGCCGTTCGTCGTGAGGTTCAGCTTCACGCCGTGCGCGATGCAGAGGTCGACGATCTCGTCGAAGTGCTCGAACAGGAGCGGCTCGCCCATGGTCGAGGGGATGACCTCGCGGAGGCCGCTGGCGGCCCCCTCCGCGAAGACCCGCCGCAGCAGCTCCATGGGCATCAGCCGGCGTGGCTTGCCCGCGAGCTTGCGGAGCTCCTGCTTCGGGCTGTGCGGCGAATGCTCCTCGCACATGATGCACCGGAGGTTGCAGGTGTCCGGGTTGGTGTCGAAGGTGATGCGCCATGGGCCCGGCAGCGCGGTCACCCGGGCTGAGTCGCGCCGAGCCAGCATCTCGCCGTAGAGCGCCTCGAGCTCGGCCACGTGCGCGCCGACTTCGGGGATGTCGCCCGACTCCGATTGAGCGTAGCCGCGCGCCCCGAGGCGGCGTCCGAGATCGGGGTCGTCGACGAGCCGCTGCATCGCGCCCGCGAGCGATGCCGTGTCGCGGTGGCGGAACAGGAGGCCGTTCACGCCATCGTGGACGTACTCGGCCATTCCGCCCACGTCGCCCGTCACCACGGGAACCCGCGCCTGCAGCGCCTCGTGGATGACGAGGGGCGAGTTCTCCACCCACACCGAGGGGACGACGATCGCGTCGACGCGGTCGAACACATCTCGCACGATGTCCTGGTTGCGGTACTCGGGCACCCACTCGACCCGTGCTCCCGCGTCGCCTGGCAGGGCGGCCGCGATCGCGCGCAGGGCCTCGGTGTCGGCCCCGCGAGGTCTGCCCCACACGCGGAGCCGCGGAGCGCCGGTGACCTCTCCGAAGGCCCGGAGCAGGACATGGATCCCCTTGGCCGGGATGTGGGTTCCGATGTACCCGAACGTGAAGGGCTCCCCGGGGGACCGCTGCCGACCGGCGAGACGACTCCTGTCGAAGCCGTAGTCGAGGTAGCGGAGCTTCGATGCGGGAAGCCCGAAGTCGGCCTGGAAGCGTTGCTGGAGGTAGCGGGCCGGGGCGACGAAGACGTCCACGAGCTCAGCCATCTCCCGGACGTGCGCCATGCGGCGCCCAACCCAGCGCGTCCAGTAGGCCAGATCCTCTCCACGCTCATCCGCGGCCCCGGAGAAGTACCGCGCGTAGCAACGCTCGGCGCACTTGCGGTCGTCTTGACCGTCGCACACCGCCCACAGGTCGCCAGGGTCCTCGGGGTGCATCTGCATGAACTGTCCGCGGGGGCACATCAGCCAGTAGTCGTGCAGCGTGAAGACGATGGGGATGCTGCGCTGCGCGGCCTCGCTCAGCAGCGACGTGGAGAGGTGGTTCAGATGGCCGACATGCACGATGTCAGGTCGGAAGTCGTCGAGCACGGCTGCGAACTGGGCGTCGACGCCGGCGTGTCGGTAGCCGTCGCGGGCCCGCGCCATGTTGACGAGCCGCAGACGGACGCGGGCGTCGTCGCGATCCCTGTCCTCCGCCATGGCGTATTCGGGCACGAACGGGTCCTCGAACCTCGTGAAGACCTGCACCTCGTGCCGGGCGGCGAGGCCGTGCGCGAGCGTCTGCGTGTAGACCTCCGAGCCCGCGTTGTATCGCATCGGATAGCCGTGGATGACCAGGAGCACTTTCATCGAACGCTCACCTCCGATGTGGCACGGAACTCCGCCGCAAGACGCGCGAGGCCGGCCTCGAGCGACGTCGTCACCTGCCACCCGAGCAGGGATCGGGCGCGCGTGGAATCGCCGAGGAACCTCGTGACGTCGAAGCACCTTGCCGGCGTTTGCTCGGTGACGGCGGAGGATCCTGTGGTCCTGATGACCAGGGCCGCCAGCTCCGCGAGCGAGGTCGCCACGCCGCTGGTGAGGTGCGTGGGCGGGAGGATCCGCTCCGACGTCAGCGCACCGACCACACGCGTGAGGCCATCGGCCACGTCGTCGACGTGCGTGAAGTCGAGCGCGCTCTCCGCGCCGTGGACCTGGAGCGGGCGACCTGCGAGGGCGGCCTGCACGAACGCCGGGATGACCCGATCGGCATGGTCGTGCATGCTGCCGTAGACGTTCGAGAGCCGGACGATTGCCGTGCGGAGCCCTGCCCGCCCTGCCTCCGCGCAGAGGTGCTCGCCGGCCGCTTTCGAGCGGCCGTAGACGTTGATCGGCGCGAGCGGCGCGTCCTCGACGACGGGCAGGACGCTCGGCTGCCCGTAGACTTCACGACTGCTCGCGAAGAGGACCCATGGGCGGCGGTTCGACTCGAGGGCCAGCTGCAGCAGGGAACGGAGGGCGTCGACGTTGGTCGCCTCGCACAGCACAGGCTCACATTCCGCGAGCGCGACGCGCGCGACAGCAGCCAGGTGGACGATGCCGTCGCAGCCTGCGACCGCCTCGCGCAGGCGTGCCGTGTCGCGGATGTCGCCTCGGGAGGTGAGCTCGACCGCTCGCGTGTCGAGCGTGCGGAGTCGATGGCCGGCGGCTACGAGATGGCGCCGAAGTGTGGTGCCGATCAGGCCCGCTCCACCAGTGACGAGTATCAAGCCCATCCCCCTCCTTGATCGCTACTTCTTCGCACTCGTCACGCCAAGGGGCCCTCGAACGGCTGGTCGGGACGAACGACGAGGGTAGGCTGTTCGAGGCTTGTCGGCCTGCCGGTCCAGGACAGCGCTACGGCGGCCAGCGACAGGATGGGGACGTCTGGATCGGGTGCCACCGGCGTGGGCTCGCGCTTGCCACGTAGCCACTCGATGAAGCCCACCGCGGCGGTGGCCGCGTCACGGACGTGGTCGCCGTCGGTGGCGTGCGCGCTGCCCGAGACGAACGCTTCCCAGAGGAGCACAGACTCTCGGGTCTCCTGCCACGAGGTGGAGTCGAGCGTGAAGCTCCACGCGGCCGGCAGGCGTCGAAGAACGAACACCAGCTGCTGCAGGCCAAGCATGGCGACGTATCCGCCTGCAGGTGCAAAGCAGGATCGGTCCCGCTCGTTCGGGCGTCCGGTGCTCAGTCGGTGCACGTCGTCGGGCATGGGCAGCCAGAGGGGCGCCTCGATGCCGAGGGTGATCGCTGCCCCGGCGTCGCGCGCCTCCGTCATCGCCTTGGGGAGGCTATCGATGTCCGTGCCGGTCCTGGTGACGGCCACTGTCGGCGACTCGGCCGCCATGGCCCAGCCCAAGCCCGACTTGCCTCGTCGTCGCGGGGATCCAACGTCGAGCGCAAAGACGACGAGCGGGTGGCGCACCCAGACATGGTAGCGGCGGCAGCGATCCGCCGCCGGTCCTCCGTTCGCAACCGAGCCGCTGACCTGGACCCGCGAGTCCGTGACGCTGGGTATCGAGCCTTAGGAACTGCGCCTCGCGGATCGCATCACGGGCGACCTCCGGACATTCTTCGTCCGCCCTATCGTTGCTCGGGCCCGACACGGCGCGCACACTCGGGACCCACCGATGGAGGGGTGCGACGTGGATCGATCGAACGAGACCATGGGGATCGACAAGTTCGTGGCCGACGTCAATTGGCGGTTCGCCAAGACCATGCCCCAGTGGCCGCACTGGTACGTGATGAAGGACTGGAACCCTGGTCGCGAGGCCGAGTTCATGGAGCTCGTTCGCCTCGTCTTCGAGGAAGGGCGGGACGAGCAGTGGGGCGCTGGGGAGTGGCAACGGACCGTCCGCTACTTCTACGCCGGGAACTACAAGTACTGGGTCATGGACCCGACCATCGAGGCGACAGACCTGATCAACCGCGCACGCCTCGACGCGAAGGGGCCGGCGGACGGTTGCGACTTCTGAAAGCTGATGCGTCAAGTCCGACGCGTGGGCAACACGGGCGCGGGCAAGACCGCCGTTAGCCGTGGTCTCCCAGAGCAACGGGAACGAGTAGGTCTTGCGCTCGCTCTCGGGATCAGTTGACCCTGTTCGGCAAGGAGGGGGAGGTGGAACTCTACTCGTATTGCATCCCATGCGACGACGGTGCGGCACCGAACCCGTACTGGGGTGTCTGCACGCTCGTCATCTGCAAGCCAGCAATCCGGCGGACAGCGGTGCCCGGCGACTGGATCGTCGGCACGGGCGCCAAGCACTCAGAACTCGCGGATGGCAAGGCCACGGACATGAGCGGCCGCCTCATCTACGCAATGAAGGTCACAGGCAAGATGACGCTCGCGGAGTACGACGTGTACACACGGGAGCGTCTTGAATCCAAGGTGCCAGACTGGGAGCACCGCGACCCGCGACGTAGGCTCGGGGACTCGCTGTACGACTTCTCGACCACCCCACCCACCCAGCGCACTGGGGTTCACTTGGCCGTGAACGTCGCGAGAGATCTGAGCGGGAAGAACGCGCTACTCTCCACCCACTTCTACTACTTCGGTGACCAAGCAGTTCGCCTACCCCCGAACCTCCAGCCAATTGCTCAGAACTGTCGAGGACATCGTCGACGTCTCAACGCAGCCTACTTGGTCGACTTCGTCACGTGGCTCGAGGGACTGGGACACCGGCCAGGAACTTTGATCGGCGCGCCCCTCTTGGACCTGTTCGCTGGCGATGTCAGAGGCTCGTGCGCTGCATCACGTGCGAAGGACGACGACGCCGACGAGGAAGTGCACTGCTGAGCGGAATCCCGGAGATGAGCGCTGGGACGCCCTGCGGCGCTCAGCTCGCGAGCTACTTCCGTCACATGCGATGAGCTTCTTGCGTTCGACCGAGCCTCGTGGACATCGTCGACAAGTGTCAGTGGCACCCGTCCCGCTGGGCCATCCTACTGCTCTTCGAAACCCCGAGCGCCCGGACGCGCTCCTGGCTGTTCTCGATGGGCTGCGCCGACAGCGGCGATGACGCCAGCTCCGGTTGGCTAAGCGGCGTCCCGAGGTGCCAGCGAGCGCACACCCAAGCCCTCCCGAACGAGGCTGACCCGGACGAAGCAGTAGCTCTGCGGCGCACGAAACCAGGGCCATCGTTGCCGTAGGGTGGCGAGACCGACCGGCTCCTCGAACCGGACGACATCCCGCAGCCAGATGGCGGCGGCGCGCTCGGCGCCATCGAAGTAGTCGTCGTACTCCGCTCGCGTCACGCCGGCGGCGCCTCGAACCCGAGGCCACAGCCTCTCGGGGTCCTCGAGGTCGAGACGCTCCACGGCGGCGGTCCCAAGCAACGCCATCGTCGGGGAGCTGCTGTAGATCAGCACAGGCTGCCCGATCCGAACGCTCGGCTTCACGCGCCGGAGCTCGACCGTCTTCGTTCCTGCGAGAATCCGTTCCGCGAACGTTGGTCGGATGGACAGGAGCAGGGCCTCACGGACCATAGCCAACGCCTCGGCGGTAGAGGTCGAAGAACAGCTGCTCGCTGATGCGCAGCGGGGATACCAGAGGATTCCGGCAACCGTTCGCAGCCTCGAGCATACGCTGCACCTCGTCCCATGGGATCGCGCGGGAGAAAAGCTCGGACTTGCTGAACCGGAAGGCCATGATGGGGTGATTCCAGTCGCCACCCGCCAGGTCCCTGATGTCCGCCTGCTGGTAGACGCCGAGTCGCTTGAACCGGCGAAACAGCGTGCTTGCGGATCCCGTCACCACCTCCTCGATCTGCGAGCAAGCCCGGATCGCCATCGACCCGGGGTAGGCCTTGGCGTTGCTCACATACCAGAGAACCCGGGCGGGCCCCGGTGGCAACACGGCCGGAATCGCTGCTCGATAGAACACGTTCTCGCAGTTGAGGACCGTGGATGCCACCGCACCGAGCAGCGTTCCCTGGGCGAGCTCGAGATCGAAGAGGTCCTTGGCCCACCTGGGCTGGATGGGAACGATGAACGACGGCAGTGCAGTGCCGATCAGCTTCGCTGGCCAAAGAGTACGCTCGACCTCGGCGACCCGCTCGCTGGGGGTGGTTGAGGAGACCTCACGAACAGTGTCGGCAAGGCGGTGAGCGATCTCGGACACCTCAGGCGTCGTGGACGCCACCTCGGCGAGTCGATCGGCCAGCGTCGCGGGAGGACCAATGGACCGCAGGCAGATCTTGGCCCACCCATCGCCCGCGGGGGTGAAGCCGAGTCTTTCCAGCGCTTCTTCAACCCGCTGCCCCGCACGGTCGACCCAGACGGTGCGCAGATCCTCGCGCACGGCCAGACCGACGAGCGCCTCGCCCCAGTGACGTGCTGCCGTTCGGCCAAGGTCGGAGTGCTGAACGCCGAAGAAGGGAACGCGCAGCATCCCATCCACTCGCTCGACGGCATAAGCTGCGAGCAGTGCGTCACCGTGGCGGATCACGCGGAGCTCGAGTCGGTCCGGCACGGCGAGCATCTCGCGCAGCCTGGCGCAGGTTGCTGTACGTCGCTCCAGTGGTGGCTGGCCCCGGTGCATCAACTCCACCAGCGGCTCGAGGTCGCCTGCGACTGCGAGCGTCGACCGCACGGCGGGACCGAGGAAGAGGCGCTCGGGTCGGTACGCCTCTTCACGCAGCAGTTCGTCGAAGCGCAGTACGACCTCGAAGGGCCGAACGATGCGAACCTGGGTGAGCTCGTGGAGTCGATCTGCAACGGCCAGGAAGTCCTTGTCCCGCGTGACGAACAGCGGGATGTCCGCGGCTGCGGTCATCGCCAGCTGGTGGACGTCACTCAGCTGATTCGGACTGGCAGTGGGTAGAACCGTGCTGATGGCCGTCTCCAGCGCCGCCTCCACGTCGCGATTGCGCGAAGCGACAGGGAATGTCGCAGCTCGATGTCGCTGTCGCTCCCGATCTGCAGCCTGCGCGCGCCGGTTGATCTCGTTGAACAGCTCGTCGGTCACCTGCAATACGACGAACTCGCTGAGCCAGTCGGCCACAAGCGCACGCGACTCCTCGCTTCCCGGCTCGGCGTCGTCGAGGTCGAAGAACACGTTCGCGTCGATGACGGCTCGCAGGCGATCATCGGTGGTCTGCTCATCCAGGCGTCGCAGAAGAGGAAGCTCGTCGAGGGGGTAGCGCCACGTAGTCAGCGTGTTGGATGGATCCCGTCCTGGCTCGTCGTGAACAGCAGTGAATCTCAGCCGCTGCCAGAGACGATTCGCGGCCTCGAAGTCGCGCCGGCACTTGAGTCGGATGTCGTAGCAATCGCGGCATCGCTCGAGGACGGCCTCGAAAAGCCTGTCGGCCACCCCTTGGCCACGCGCATCTCGGGCAACGCAGAGATGGGTGATGGACGCATCTCGTCGTGACCTCGAGTAGCGAAACAACACGTAGCCGAGAACCACGCCCGCCCGGCACACGGCCAGCAGGCGTCTCTCCCGGGCGGCATCTTCGAAGGCCCCCCGTGGCATCAGACCGAGAGTGTCGCTCTCACCCCGCCAGAGCAGCACGACCGCGTCGAACTCGGGTGAGCCGTTCGCGACCTCGATCACAGTCATCGCTGGATCTGACGATACGAACATGCGCAGAGCAAGGCCCGCTGCGGTTCCGCCGAGCTTGCGCGGCCAGGCAATGTCCGGCTGTCTCTTCTCCCGCAGCCGCGAGGCCGCATAGCATGCGTCGGTGACCGTCGAGCTCGTCGCATCGCCTGGCCAGGGCTACATCGAGGCGCTGCGCCGCGGTCTGGCCGACGCCACCTCCTTCGTCCTGGTCACGGCCTTCGCGTCGCAGGCGGGGCTCGACCTCGTCGAGCCACTGCTGGAGCAGGTGCTGGCGCGCGGTGGGCAGGGGCGGCTCGTCGTTGCCGTCGACCGGCGTGGCTTCAACGCCACTGGGCTGTTCGAGTCGTTGCTGCGGCTCAAGACCGCGCACAGCAAGCGGCTGTCGGTCGGGGTCGTGATGGAGGACCAGGGTCTCCTCCACGCGAAGGCGCTGTTCACGCAGTCACCTACCGGTGATCGGCTCATCGTCGGATCGGCGAACTTGACGGCTCGTGCGCTCGGGATCAACCACGAGCTCGGGGTGGCGCTCGGCGGAGTGGAGGGCAATGTTCGCCATGCCTTCCACCAGTTCGTGAACAGCATCGCGCCGCGCTCGCTCGACGGCGAGGACGCTCGCGCGTTCCTCGAGAAGCGAGGCCTCCTGGAGCGACGCCTGGCAGCGACAGCGCCAGCACCAGCGCGACCGCAGACCACGGCGCCGCTGGCCGAGGCCTTCGGCCGACTCGAGCGTCTGCCGCCGCTGGACGAGGTCCCGGAGCAGCACCTCGCGGGCTGGATTCGCCAGGGCTACCTGGTCGGGCGCGGTCGTCGAACGCTCGATGCCCTGGTGCTGCGCCTGCCACAGGAGCAGCTGGTTCGAGCGGGGTACATCCGCCCACCTCGACGCGAGGTCATCGGGGCCTCTTCGCACGAGACGCGATCGATGGGCTACGGCGTGGACCTCATCCCCACCGCCCAGGCAGAGGTCCTGCGGAGGGATGCGCGGCGGGTGTCGCTGCTCCTCAGTAAGATGACCCTCAACCTGCCCTGCTTCGGGCTGTGGATGCCCGCCAGCTACTGGGACGTTTTCGTGGCCGCGCGAGACGGGCTGCGTGCAGCGCACGACCTGACGCCCGAGCGGATCCGGGAGGTCGCAACAACGCATCGGCAGTATCTGCTCGGCGACGGTCTGGCGGCCGAACTCGACTTGATCCTCGCGCGCCTCACGGAGCTCGACATCCTCGTCGACGGGCGAGGTGATGCACTGCGTGGGTACTTGCTCCCCCGACTGCAACGCGAGCTGCAGCTGCGAACGCCGGATGTGCTCGCCTCGTGTCTGGAGTTCCGGACGGCACGGCAGACCTGGAATCCCCACGAGCAGACCGAGGCCCCTTTCCGCCAGCTCATGGTGGATCTCGTGCAGGCAGTCTTCGCTGCCACCTACCGGACGGGGGATTGGCCCCGTCGCTTTCGCTCGCATGCCGCTCGCCAGCTTGCTGTCAGCATCGAGGACAGACTCGAGGAGGGCGGGGGCGAAGCGGACGCGAGCACCGCCACATCCATCCTCGACTGGGCTGCGACCTGGGAGTCGCCCGATCGACCGATGGAGGTCGTGATCGAGGAGTTCCGGCAGATCATCCGTGATGAGGTCGACTTCCCACCACCAGCCCTCGACGACTTGATCGACACCGGTGGGGAAGACGATGAGGAGGAGGGAGGCGGGGCATGAACATGGACGAACTCGCGGACGCGGTCGCGATCCGCGTCAGGGCCTCGGGGTTGGGCTTTCTCACGCTACGTCGCGAGGAACTCCGCGACGCCTTCGGCATGGGCAAGTTCACCGAGAAGCAGGCGGATGAAGTCGTTGACGCCTTGTACCGACACGGCGTGTTCGTCTATCCACATCCGTACTGGCCCGGCACCAGCCTCCGACTCTACGATCGGGCTCATCCCCTCGGTTCGATCATCGAAGCGGCCGTCAGGCCCAACGACATCCCCGAGACTCCCCTGCGGACGGCTGCGCAAGCCTTCGCGCGCCAGAGCGCCGGACGAGACCTGCGCTCGGACGACGCGCCATGGCTGGTCGTCTTCGACCTCTTCCTCCAGGTGGTCCTCGGTCGTGAACCCGATGGCTGGGAGGAGCTTCGCGACGACCGTCACCCCACCGAGCTTGCTCGGGCGATTGCGGGAGCGCTCGGGTTCGAGGAGGACATCGTCGCCGAGGCGACCACGCTCAAGCTGGCCGCCGCCGTCTGCTCCTACCGCCCCCGCCGTCGGACGTGGTTCGCCGAGGACTTCCTGCCTGCCGAGCACGCTGCGGGTTCGGCGGCCGCGCTGCTCGAGAGCCTGCAGACCGCCGGACGGCGGCTCCGAGAAGATCACGACCGACTGCTGCGCACGGCGGCTCGACTGATGCTCGCCAACGAGCAGATTCCCGAACGGCCCGTCGAGCTCGGCCTGCTGGGCCTGCGTTACCGCCGTGAAGACCAGGGGAGGACGCGATGACCGTTGCAGCCAGGCAGTTCGTCGAACACGTCTCGGACTTCGCTCTCGGTCACGGGAAGGTGCAGTCGGTCGACACCGTCGCCGGCATCACGCGCGCGATCGTGAAGTGGTCGAACCGCCTCGGTCCACAGGAGCACACGGTCGACGAGCTCCGCGTCCTCGTTCCGCTGCACGAGCGCCTCGCCGAGGCTGGTCCCGCCACCCGGGTGCCCTTCCAGCTCAAGGTGTTCGGTCGATGGTTCGAGGCGCGGCACGCGCTCACAGGCGAGCTGTCCAACCAGCCGTTCCAGATGCTACCGCACCAAGTGATCGTCGTGAATCGCGTCGTAAACAGCCGGCCCGACGATCGAGCGTGGCTGATCGCGGACGACGTCGGCCTCGGGAAGACGATCGAGGCGGGCATGATCCTCGAGGTCCTCAGGAAGAAGACCCTGGGTCGCTTCCGGTGCCTGATCCTCACGCCGGCCGGCCTGATGCCACAGTGGCAAGACGAGCTCCGACGGCGCTTCCACCGCGAGTTCCGCGTGTTCGAGAGCCGCATCCCCAACGACCTCGAGGCCGTCGACCAGCTCCTCGCCTCGATCGACACCCTGAAGCTCCAGAAGTTCAAGCCGGCCCTGCAGGTCGCCACCCCGTGGGACCTGGTCATCGTCGATGAGGCCCACCACCTCGCGACCACACCCAACGTGCAGACCCACCAGCTGGCCCAGTTCCTCCGCGGCGAGAAGAAGGCCCGCAACCTCCTCTTCCTCACGGCCACGCCGCACTCGGGGAACAACGAGCACTTCTTCAACATGCTCCGAATCCTCCGCGAGGACCTCTTCCCCAAGGGCGCCAAGGACTACCCGAACGTCTCCCTCAAGGAGGTGATGATCCGGAACCGAAAGAGCGACGTCACGGACACCAAGCGCGAGAAGATCTTCAAGGGGATCGCGCCCGCGCGGATCGTCCGGTTCGAGCCCCACGCGGACGAGGTCGGCTTCTACGAGGACCTGCGGGAGTACCTACGCACGGGATACAAGGTCGTCGATCGCCTGCAGGCGCAGAAGGACGGGCAGAAGGCCTCCGCCGTCGGCTTCCTCATGTCCACGTTCGGCAAGCTTGCGTCCTCCTCCCGAGCAGCGATCCACGCGGCGCTGACCAACCGGTATGCGGCACTCCAGGACGAGGCGGCGCCAGAGGGTGAGGGCGAAGGCGGCGACCAGCGGTTCCCTGGCGAGTACGCAGCAGCCCAGGTCGCCTCGAAGGCCCTGGCAGCGCCAGCCAAGGGGAAGGGGCGCAAGAAGGAGAGCCTGATCGAGGGCGAGCTCGCTCAGGTCAAGCGGCTCCTCACCCGGCTCGAAACCCTGAAGATGCCGGACGGGAAGCTCACCTCCTTCATCCGCGAGGTCAAGCGGATGGACCCGCAGGTGAAGTTGCTGATCTTCACTGAGTACCGCGCCACGCAGGCCGTTCTCGTCGCCGAGCTCGAGCGCGAGTTCAAGGTTGGATCGGTCGTGACGATCCACGGTGGCATGGACATGCAGGAGCGTCGGAAGCAGGTCGACGCCTTCAACGAGCAGCGCCCCAACCCTCGCTTCATGGTCTCGACCGAGGCCGGTGGTGAAGGTCTCAACATGCAGAAGTCCTGTCACACGGTGGTGAACTACGACCTACCCTGGAATCCGATGGTCCTGCAGCAGCGGATCGGTCGCGTGTACCGGTATGGGCAACAGCACCCCGTCGTGGTCCTGAACCTCAAGGTCGACAGCGACAGCGAGGCCTTCGCCGACCAGCGCGTGTACGACTACCTCGAGCGCAAGATCGACGAGATCACCCAGAAGCTGCAGCAGGTGCAGGATGGCGATCCGGAAGACTTGCGCGGCGAGGTGCTCGGGCAGGTCGCCACCCAGATCCCGCTCGACGAGCTCTACAAGACCGCGGTCGAGGAGGGACGCCAGAGAGCCGAGCGCGCCGTCGACACGAAGGCGAACCACATCGAGCAGATCCTCGCGAACCCGGAAGGGATGCTCGGGATGTTCCGCGGGCTCCACCGCTTCGACATTACGGACTACGAGCGGGTGGCCGCGCGGGTCAGCAGCAGCCACCTCGAGTTCTTCGTGCGGCAGTACCTCGGGCACCAGGGGTGCACCCTGAAGACGTCGTCCGCCGGGCTCCTTTCGTTCCCCGTGCCGCAGAAGCTGATCGACGTCTCGAACCAGCTGGCGCGGACGGATCCCTACCAAGTGCACACCTCGCTCACGGCAGGTACGGTCGAGCGGGCCACGGTCGACAAGGAGACCGCTCAGCAGACGCTGGGCTGTCGGCTGCTGCGGTTCGGCGACCCCGCGTTCGAGTCGATGGTGCGGCACGTGCAGCACGGCGGGTTCTCGCAGGGCGTGGCCTCGATCGAGCTGCCGGCGGACGCGCTCGGGTGGAAGGCTGGGGAACGCGGAAGCTGGGCGCTGTTCGACCTGCGGGTGGTTCGCCAGGAGGGGTCGTCGGGAGGGGCGCGGGTTCTGCGCAACGAGCTGTTCTCGGTGGTGTGCCGGGTGGGGGAGGCGTCGGTAGAGAGGACGGACGTCGTCGAGTCGCTCCACGCCGCGCTGGATGGCGGCCTGGAGATCGATGGGGCGGAGACGAGGCGGGCCTACGAGGAAGCTCGGAAGGCTGCCGATCAGCGGCTGGCCGAGATGTATCAGGCCGTCGTTGCCGAGTACGGCACGAAGGAGGCCATCCTGCCGCAGGAGGTGCAGGACGTTGCGATGGCTTGGGTGGCGGCGACCTAGCCAGATGGCCACCACAACACCTGCTCTCAACGCCCGTATTCGTTGCTGCCGATTCGGAGCTTCAACGGAGATGAACACGACCTCGTGCAGCGCCCGTAGGCACCCGCCGAACGCACCCTACGATCGCCTGCGTCCAACCGGCCGGCGTCCAGCCCACGCTGGTACGCTCGCCCCGCTCCGAGCTCGAGCGGCCGAAAGGTAGCCATGGCGGTCAAAGGTACGTCCAAGCAGATCGACGCGAAGCCCGCTGCAGCGAGCACGGCCTCCGCCGACGCGCCGTTCGAGCCTCCGCCGTCGTCGCGCGCGCCCGACGCCCGCTCCACGCTCTCGGTCCTCACCACTGGCCGCCTTCTCGACCTCTCCCGCCTGTTTGGCTGCGAGGTCCACGACACTGCCGGTGGCCGGGACCGCATCCTCGCGAAGCTCGCCGACCAACTCGCCGACCGACTTCCCGCCCTGCTGCGTGAGCTCGGGCGAGACGAGCTGCGTGCCGTCAGCCGTCGGCATGGCCTCGACGCGAGCGCGCGAGCGCGGGCCGACCTCCAGGCCCTCGTGTTGCGTGCCGCGGGGCAGGATCCGACCGCCGCGTCGCTTCGTCCCCCTGCCGCCTCCGCCAACGGCCTCCCCTCGAAGGGGCAGATCGTCCACGCGCGTCACCGGCAGTGGCTGGTCGACGAGGTGGTCCCGGGCACCGGCGACGAGTCGTCCCTGGTCCGCCTCGTCTGTCTCGACGACGACGACCCTGGCCGGCATCTCGATGTGCTGTGGGACCTCGAGCTCGGTGCACGTGTCGTCGCGCCCGAGGCGCACGGCCTCGGCGCCGTCGCCCGGCTCGATCCGCCGACGCAGTTCGGCGCCTACCTGCACGCGCTGAAGTGGAGTGCCGTCAGCGCCGCCGACGCCACACGGTTCCAGGCCCCGTTCCGCGCGGGCATCAAGCTCATGGCGCACCAGCTCACGCCGCTGATGAAGGCGCTCGAGCTGCCACGCGCGAACCTGTTCATCGCCGACGACGTCGGCCTCGGGAAGACCATCGAGGCGGGGCTCGTGCTGCAGGAACTGATCCTGCGCCAGCAGGCGAGCTTCGTGCTCGTCGTGTGCCCCGCCTCGGTGTGCCTGCAGTGGCAGAGCGAGATGCAACGCCGCTTCGGTCTGCGCTTCGAGGTGATGACGCGCCAGTTCGTGGCGTACCGCCGGCAGGAGCGCGGGTTCGGCACCAACCCGTGGAGCACCCACAACCGCTTCATCGTCTCGCACTCGCTGCTTCGCCGCCCCGAGTACCGCGACCCGCTGCTGCACCACCTCGGCGAGCGCGCCCGCAAGGGGCTGCTGATCCTCGACGAGGCTCACGTCGCGGCGCCGGCGTCGGCGAGCAAGTACGCGACCGACACCGACATCACGCGCACGATCCGCGATCTCGCCCCGCGGTTCGACAACCGCCTGTTCCTGAGCGCGACGCCCCACAACGGGCACAGCAACAGCTTCAGCGCGCTGCTCGAGATCCTCGATCCGGTCCGCTTCACGCGTGGCGTGCCCGTCGAGGGGAAGAAGGATCTCGAGGCGATCATGGTCCGGCGCCTCAAGCGCGACCTCCGCCAGCTCGGCGTCGAGCAGTTCCCGCGGCGCATGCTCGTGCAGATGGCGTTGCGAAACGTGGGCGGCACCTGGCGACTCGAGAGCACGAGCTACGACGCGGAGACCGGCGACGAGCAGAAGCCGATCGTGACGACGCTCGGCCAGGGGGAGCCCATCGAGCTCACGCTCGGCGCGAAGCTCGCGCGGTACACCGAGCTGTGCGCACCGGCGTCAGGCCAGGGGCGGCTGCCGTTCATCCACATGCAGCAGCGCCTTCTTTCCAGCCCCGAAGCGTTCGCGCGCACCATCGAGGCGCACGCGCAGGGGCTGGTGAAGAAAGGCGGCGTCGTTGCGGCACCGCAGCAACGGAAGCTCGTAGCCGTGAAGGCGACGTCGAAGAAGACGTCGGTCGAGGTCGAAGCAGACCCTGAGACCCACGGCGTGTCCGACGACGTGCTCGCCGAGGAGAGCGAGGCCGCCGTCCGCGCAGCGAGCGCGGCGTTGCCGAGCCCCACCGAGGAGGCCCAGGGGCTGCTCTCGGAGATGCGGGCGCTGGCGGCGAAGGCCCGGCAGGAGCCCGACGCGAAGTCGACCGCGCTCCTCGCCTGGCTGCGTGAGCACCTCTGCCCGGCCATAGGCCAGCCCGACGACAAGCGAGCGAGTCGGGCGTGGAAGCCGCGGCGCGCGATCATCTTCACCGAGTACGCCGACACCAAGCGGTACTTGGTCGAGCTGCTCTCCTCGGCCATCGAGCACACCGACGACGGTGAGCATCGAATCCTGCAGTTCCACGGCGGCATGGGCGACGAGGCCCGCGACGAGGTGCAGCGGGCGTTCAACAGCAAGCCCGAGGATCACCCCGTGCGGATCCTCGTCGCGACCGACGCCGCACGCGAAGGCGTGAACCTTCAGGCGCACTGCGCCGACCTGTTCCACGTCGATATCCCGTGGAATCCGGCCCGGATGGAGCAGCGCAACGGCCGCATCGACCGAACGTTGCAGCCGGCCCACGAGGTGCGCTGCCACTACTTCGTCTACCCTGATCGCACAGAAGATCAGGTGCTCGAGACGGTCGTACGGAAGATCGCGACGGTGCAGCGCGAGCTCGGATCGCTCGGGGCCGTGCTCCTCGGGCAGATCGAGACCGCGCTCGAAGACGGCATCACCGCCAAGGCGAGGCCGGCGATCGAGAAGATCGGGTCGGACGCGAAGACCGCTACCGTCGACGCCGAGCTCGAGGCCCGACGGGAGGATCTCGAAGCCGTCCGTGCCGAGGTCGAGCGCGCCGGACGACGCTTGGAGAGCTCCCGCAAGGCGCTCGAGGTGCAGCCCGACGCGTTGCGTAGCGTCGTCGACATCGGGCTCCGGCTCGCCGGCGCCCCTCCCCTCGCACCTGCCGCCACGACGAGCAACGGCAAGCCCACGTATGCGCTGCCAACGCTCGATCGGTCGTGGGACGTGACCCTCGACACACTCCGGCCGCCGAGGGACAGGAGCGAGGAGTTCTGGGAGTGGCGACAGAAGCCGCCGCGACCGGTGACGTTCCACCCGCTCGCGACCATGTCCGAGGGGGCCGAGCAGCTCCACCTCGCCCACCCGTTCGTGAAGCGCATCCTCGACCGCTTCCTCGCGCAGGGTTTCGGGGCGCACGATCTGACGCGCGTCACCGCCGTCGTCGCCCCCGACGAGAGCGTGATCCGCGTCGTGGCGTTCGCGAGGCTCACGCTTTTCGGTGCCGACGCCGCCCGCCTTCACGATCAGCTCGTGCCGATCACGGCGGCGTGGTCGGGCGAGGCGAGCGACGTGAAGCCGTACAAGGATCGGGCGACGGCGATGGCCGCGGTCGCCTCGACCGAGAAGCTCCTGGCAACCGGCGCTCGCGCCCCCAACGCCACGATCTCCAAGCGCATCCAGCAGCACTCCGACGCGCTCTTCCGCGCCTTGTGGCCGCACCTCGAGGCCGAGGCCGACGCCATCGCGATGGAGGCGAGGAGGGGGCTCACCGAACGCGCTCGCCGCGAGGCCGGCGAGCTCCGAACGCTGCTCGGCCGACAGCGCCTCGCCATCGACGCAGCTCAAACGCGCTTGCGGCAGTCCGACCTCTTCAACCTGCAGGACAAAGAGCAGAAGCGGCAGGTCGACCTCGATCTCAAGCACCTCGAGAAGCGCCGCGAAGCCGCAGCGGGCGAGATGGAGACCGAGCCTGCGGCGATCGAGGCGCTCTACGACGTGCGCATGGTCCGGCTCACGCCCATCGGGCTCGTCGTCGCGTATCCAGAGTCGATGACATGAAGGACCGCGACGTCATCTTCCACAAGAAGTGGCTCGGCTACGCGGAGCCAATCGAAGGGCTCGTTTTCAGCGTGCCGGCGCTGGCCGACGCGCAGATCGCGCCCGAAGAGCAGAAGGACCTGTCGACCGCCTTCGACGCGCAGCTCGTGCTCGGTCCGGCACCTACCGGCCCAGACGCGGACAAGAAGAAGCGCGAGCCCATAGAGCCGCCACGGATCCGGTCCATCGAGACCTTCTTCAGGGACTTCCTCGGCTACTCGCAGCCCGGCATGCTCGTGCCCCGCACCGAGCTACCGGCCGACCTAGTGTTCTACGCCGCCGAGGGGCAGCAGGAGATCCGCCCGACGTTCGCGCTCGGGCGCGGCCCCTTCAAGTCGGACGATCCGTTCGCGGCCTTCGAGGAGACGCCCAAGTCCACCACCCCGGCGGATCCCAACGCCAAGCCCTGGTTTGCGCTCGTCTGGGATCTTGGCGCGGACGCGCGCCCCAGGGAGCTCGGGGCGCTCACGGCCGAACCGATCGACCTCGACGCCCCCGAAGCCGTCACTGGTCCCTGGCGCTACCCGCCGACCGCGAAGCTCGAGCGGCTGCTCCGTCACACGGGCATTCCGGTCGGCTTCCTCTTCAACGGCCAGCACCTGCGCCTGGTGTACGCGCCCGTCGGCGAGTCGACGGCGCACCTCACGTTCCGCGCCGAACACATGCGCGGCGCCGAGGGGCGCACGCTGCTGACGGCCCTCGATCTGCTACTCCACGCCCGGCGGCAGCACACCGCCGCGCCTGAGCACACGCTCGAGGGGCTGCTCGGCGAGAGCCGACGTCGTCAGGCCGACGTCACCGAGGAGCTCGCGAAGCAGGTCTTCGAGGCGGTGGAGAGCCTTCTCGCCGGCTTCGAGGCCGCGGCCACCCGCGACTGCGGCGGCGACAAGCTCGACTGGCTCCGCCCCGCGCTCGAGGCCGAGGGGGACCACTTCTATCAGGGCGTCCTCTCCGTCGTGCTGCGCCTCGTCTTCCTCCTCTACGCCGAGGACCAGGGGCTCCTCCCCGTCGAGCACAAGACCTACGCGCAGCACCTGAGCCTGTCGGGGCTCTACGCGCGTCTGAGCCACGACGCCGGCGCGCACCCCGAGAGCATGCACCACCGCTTCGGCGCGTACGGGCAGCTCCTCGCGCTCTTCCGCGCCGTCTTCTTCGGCGTGAAGCACGGCTCGCTCGAGCTGCCGCCGCGGCGCGGTCGCCTCTTTGATCCGAACGCGTACCCGTTCCTGGAGGGGGGCTTGCCCGAGTGGACGGCCGCCGTGGTCGATCCCGCAGCGCGCGCCGAGGCGCGGCCGCCGAGCATCGACGACGGGACGATCTACCGGATGATGCACCGGCTGGTCGTCTTCGCCGGGCAGCGCCTCAGCTACCGCACGCTCGACGTCGAGCAGATCGGGAGCGTCTACGAGTCGCTCATGGGCTACCACGTGGTGCGCACGGCCAGTCATGCGGTGCGCATCGGCAAGCACGGCGTGTGGGTCGAGAGCGAGGCGCTGCGGCGCATGACGCCGAGCGACCGTTCCCGCTACCTCAAGGAGACCTGCGGCCTGAATCCCGGCCCCGCGACGGCGATCGAGAAGGTCGTGAGGGCGGCCGGCGCCGACGACCAGGCGCTTGTCGAGGGGCTCTGCGAACACACCGTTGGCAAGAAGTCGGAGCAGCCGAGACACAGTGTCGGCGCGCTGCGCCTTGTGCTTCAGCCGGGGGACGAGCGTCGCCGCACGGGCAGCCACTACACACCGCGCTCGCTGACCGACAAGGTCGTCAAGCGCACCCTCGAGCCCCTACTCGCCTGCCTTGGCGAAGACCGCACTCCCGACAAGATCCTTCAACTCAAGATCTGCGATCCGGCCATGGGGTCGGGCGCCTTCCTCGTGGCCGCGTGCCGCGAGCTCGCGAGCGAGATCGTCGCTTCGTGGACGCGGCTCGGGCAGCTCGCGGCCGTCATCGAGAAGTATGGTGACGCACACCTGCACGCTCGGCGCCTCGTAGCGCAGCAGTGCTTGTACGGCGTCGACAAAAACGCGGCGGCGGTGGAGCTCGCGAAGCTGTCGCTTTGGCTCGTGACCCTGAGCCGGCAGCTGCCCTTCACGTTCGTCGACCACGCGCTGCGGCACGGGGACAGCTTGGTAGGGCTCGATTTCAAGCAGATCGAGGCGTTCCACTGGACGCCGCCGGGGCAGGCCGAGACGATTCGCGTGCTTCTAAGCGACGCGCTCGACCAGGCTGTCAATCTTCGGCAGCAGATTCTTGGGCTCGCCGAGTACGAAGACGCGATCTCACAGGCTGAGAAGCGGCGGCTGTTCGAATTCTCGCAGCAGGCGGTCGACCGCGTGAGAATCGTCGCTGACGCGTGCGTGGGGGCGTTCTTCTCGGAGACGAAGGACGCGGCGCGGGAGAAGGAGCGGAAGCGAAGGCTCGCGCTCGTTGAGCAATGGATCGGCGGCGGCGAGAAGGCGAACGAGGCGCGGCTCGAGGTTGAGGCGCTTGCACAGGAGGCGCGTAAGCAGCTGATACCGTTCCACTGGTCGATCGAGTTCCCCGAAGTCTTCTACGAGGAGAGACCGGATCCGTTGCAGGGCGGTGTGAGTAACGGCGTGGCGCTCATGGATGCTTTCGTCGGCAATCCACCGTTCTCGGGGAAGAATGGGATCGTCGCGCTCGGCGACGGCTACCTCGAGTACCTCCTACGGATTCACGAGTCGGCTCACGGAAACGCCGATCTCAGCGCCCACTTCTTCCGGCGTGCCGCATGTCTGCTGGGTGCACACGGCGCGGTCGGTCTGATCGCGACCAACACGATTTCGCAAGGCGACACCCGTGCTACCGGCCTACAGCACCTCCTGACCCATGACGGGTTCGCCATCTACGACGCGGTCCGCACGTTGACGTGGCCAGGGGCGGCTGCCGTGGTCGTGTCTCTTGTTCACCTCGCAAAGGGCTCGGTGCTCTTGAAACAACGAGACCGATGTCTCGACGGTGAGCCCGTGCTGCAGATCAACTCGAAGCTCCGCAGCGGGCCGGAGAGTGCCGACCCAGTTGCGCTCCAGCAAAACGTCGGCCTGACGTTCACCGGCGTTCGAATTAGCGGGGCGGGATTTGTCCTGACCCCAGAAGAGCGTATACAAGCCATTGCGACCGATCTGGGCAGTAGCAAGGTCATCGCTCCCCTTCTGGGCGGCGAGGAGGCCAATTCCGACCCGCGGCAGCAGCCGCATCGCTTCGTCATCAACTTCGGTCGTCGGAGCCTTCCGGAGGCCGCTGAGTGGCCAGATCTGCTGGCGCGGCTAGAACGACTTGTGAAGCCGCTTCGTGACGCTGTTCGAGAGAACGTCGGGAAGGGTGGACACGGCAAGAAGTACTGGTGGCAGTTCGTGGATCGCTGCGATCCCCTATATGACGCGCTTGCGACATGCTCTCGATGCCTGGTGACGGCGAACGTCGCAAGACATCATGTACTCAGCTGGCAGCCCACAAGCACCATCTTCGCCAACAGCTTGTGCGTCTTTGCGCTCGACAATGACTCTGCGTTCGCCACGCTGCAATCTCGGATCCATCAGGCTTGGGCTCGCTTGCACTGCGCAACTCTCAAGGAGGACAGCCGCTACAATCCCTCACGTGCGTTCTATGGGTTCGGATTCCCAAATCCCGATCCGCGCACCCCTATTCCAGAGCTCGAGTCGATCGGTGCGGGCCTCTACGCGGCTCGCGCGAAGTTCATGGTCGAAACTGGGCAGGGACTTACGAAGACGTACAATGCGCTGAAGGATCCGGCGTGCGACGATCCGCGCGTCCTCGACCTGCGGGCGCTACACGAGGAGATGGATCGCGCAGTGCTCTCAGCGTACCGATGGAACGTCCCGGTTCCATCGTACTGCCCGAAGTCGGACGCGGATCGCGCGACGATTCAGGCGTTCGAGGACGAGGTGATCGACCGGCTCTACCTCCTCAACGCCGAGCGGGCACAGGAGGAGCAGCGGCTGGGGCTCGGGGCGAAGAGGAAGGCGACTCGGGCGGGCGAGGACGGCTCGGACGAGGGCGGCGACGTGCCGGTCGAGACGACGGGCACGGCGAACACGAAGGGACGTGGAAGGAAGGCGTCGGACGACCAGAAGAAGCTATTCTGACCCCTAAGGCAGGTTCCAGCCGTCCAGGCGGAGCGTGACTCGCTCAAGGCGTTCTTGCTGCGCATTTTCTCGAATCGTCGATTCGCTGAATCTGGAGATCGTCGTGTTGAGATCGCTAATCCAACTGGCGAGCTTTGGTCGAAGGCGCGGATGGACTCCACGCCTCAACGCCGATTTCAGACTGACATCCACGCAGAACTTCCGGTAGGCGTCGGGCTTGTGATGGAGAAAGCCGGGGACGATTGAACAGCGCGACATAGAGTCCATCATGATTTGGATATCGACACTCCAAAGGTGCGCATTAATACTTATTGAGCGCGAGTACCCGTCATCTGCGGTCGACACCAGCAGTGCCCCAGGCGGCAGCCAGAACGCCGCCTCTTCGCCAAGTGTCAAATACGGATTTGACGATGAGTTGTTCACCGTATCTACGCACTCGCCTCGCCATTGCTCGTCTTTGGTCCACCGGAGTTGGCTGCCGTGAGAGAACGTTGTTTCTTCGACGATCCAGGACTGGTGGTATCGGTACCTTAGGGCAGCGAGTATTGCTCGTTCGACAAGGTGTCGGGCATGCTTTTGCAGGAGCAGCGTGTCGCCTTCCGCGCTGGCCTGCAACGCCTCGCGCTCGTGTCTCCATACACCTATGGCGTTCGTTAGGGCTCCAGTCATTGCGCGCTGGTAAGCATTCGAGACGGTGAGCGAGAACAGCTCTTGGGTGCAGTCCCAGTATAGTGGCACCGCAATCTGAAGGCTGCCGACCTCAGCACCGTCATCCTGTGCCAGGATCTCGCGAATCCGATGAGCGAGTGAGCCCGCAAGTGACTTGAGCGCTGTCTTCCGTTCGTCCTTGGTGCTCCCTTTGCGAAGTCTGTACGGCACGACGCGCTTGGTACCAAGGTCGAATGGGAGAGCATCGAGCGCGCCGTATGCCTCATTAAGCACTAGTATGATGCGCTCAGAGCGTAGCTTTCCGAGTGCGTACCCAAGCTCGATTAGTACGTTGGGATTTCCTAGCGGCTTTGCTAGAGCTTGGTGCGCACGCGATCCCAGCGCTGAGGCGATGCGCTCGAAAATCGCGCCGTGGAGAGTTGGCGCAGCTTCACGCGTCTTGGGCAGAAAGCTGACCGGCGTGACATCGGACACGAACACGGATGCGTCATCAATCTTCGCGAGAACAGCCTGAAAGATGTCCGGTGAACCGGTGTAGCCACTCGCACTTTCCTGGATCTCCTTGTGAAACGCTCTGTTCTTAGAGGCAACCTGCTTTGCCGCGTCTTCAAGCGCGTCGCGGATCGCGTAGCGGTTGGTGGTGCTTTCGAGATCGCTCTGCCAAGAATAGAATATCGTCATGCTCGTCCTTGTGTTGAGGTCGTAGTGTAGCTGGTTCGTTCGATGCGGCTCGGATTGCGACTCATTCGAACGCGGTGCCTGCAGCGCTGCAGTGTTTCACGTGTTCAATCAAGACAGCGCCATCGCCTCGCAGGATCGCGGGGACCTGCGTGTTCTGGTACCGACATGTTTCTGTCGGCGGCAGCGGGAACGACCTTCCGGCGGCTTGGCGCCGACTCATCGAAAGGCGATGACCGAGCCTCGGGTGTCCGTCGGCCGCAGGTTACGATCGAATTCGGAGCAGTCAGCGGTTGCGCTACCCTCATCGCCAACCATGAACGCGACCGACGTCCGCGCCCGCCTCGTCGAGGCCCTCGAAGCCGATCTGATCGGTCCCTTCGTGCCGGACTCGCACGCGCAGGGCGGCCAGGAGGTCCTCGAGATCGCCCCATCGCGCTGGTATTTGACCGGCTTCCTCTCGCCGCAGGGCGGTCGGGTACCCGACGCTGACGATCGCGACTCCACCGACGACAGCCTCGCGGCGGGGAGCGAGAGCCAGGCCGAGGACACCGGCGTCGAGGAGCCGCCGCCGAAGCGACCGGTGCGCTTCCCGGCGTCGCTGGGGCTCTCCGTGTTCCTGCCGCCCGTCGCCGCGCCCGCCGCCGTCGACTCGATCGACGTCGACGTCTGGTGGGCCGACTACGACAGGATCGAGGTCGCGCTCGACCACAAGGACAAGAGGGTCATCGGCTGGAAGCGGGTCCCGTTCGGTCCAACGCGCGTCCTCGTGCCGCTCGATCCGAAGAAGCTCGCCAACGGCGTCCCGATCGCGCTCTCGCGAGGGCTCTTGCTGAAGGGCGAGCTACGCACGACGCAGATGGACGGACTTCGGCCGGGGACACGGGTCTTGAGCCTGTTCCTCGTGAACGATCGCACGGTGCTCGAGCGAGATCGTGATCTTTCGTTCGCGTTCCAGGTGCGCATTGAGCTCCACTACGAGCGCGGGTTCGAGTGCCGCCCGAACCGACGCGGCGAGGACGGCAACGACGAAGATCAGCGCGTGCTCGCCCTCACGTTCCGCGATCACATGGAGTGGGCTGTCGGGCACAACACCAGCGTCGAGCGCCCGGTGCGCGATGCTCAGGGCAAGGTCGTCAGTCTCCGCACGACACAGCTCCCCTGGTTCGAGGTCCCCCGCGTCGACCACACGGCGGTGAAGGACGCCACCATGGGGATGGCGGCCCTCGCGAAGCTCACGCCGGCCGGCCTGAAGAACGCGCTGACGCCGCTCGTCGAGGAGTACGCGAAGTGGATCGACGGACAGCGGTACACACAGCTCGATCGACCGTCGCTCGACGGCACCCGCAACGACCTGATGGTGAAGGCGACGCGGGCCAAGGAGCGCATCGAGGAGGGGATCGCGCTGCTCGCGAACGGCAATGAACAGACGCTGCGTTCGTTCCAGCTCGCCAACCAGGCGATGCACGTCGCCGCGCTGCAGGCCGACAAGCTCCGTGAAGACCCGCGCTACAAGGACGGCCGACTGCCGGAGTGGCGCCCGTTCCAGCTCGCGTTCGTGCTGATGAACCTGCCTTCGATCGTCGACGGCGAGCACGCCGACCGGAAGCTCGCCGAGCTGATCTACTTCCCGACCGGCGGCGGCAAGACCGAGGCGTATCTTGGGCTGATTGCGTTCACGCTGCTTCTCCGGCGCATCCGAGGCCAGGGTACACCGCACGAGGGCCGCGGCGTCGCCGTCCTGCTCCGCTATACGCTCCGTCTGCTGACGCTCGATCAGCTTGGTCGCGCCGCGACGCTGATGTGCGCTCTCGAGGAGCTCCGGCGGCGCAACCCGCAAGAGCTCGGGAACGCACGCTTCACGGTCGGCCTCTGGGTCGGTGCCAGCGCGAGCGCCAACCGCCTGAAGGACGTGCACCAGGCGCTTACCGACTACACGCCTGGGCGCACCGACTCGCCATTCCCGCTCACGACGTGCCCGTGGTGCGGCGAGGCGATCAAGATTCAGAACATCAAGCTGGTCGACGACGACGGCAAGCCGACGAAGAAGAACTTCGCCCGCGCCGCCGTCTACTGCGACGGGGGCGCATGCCTTTACACGGAGGCGAAGGTCCCAGGGCTCGGCCTGCCGGTGCTCTTCGTCGACGAGCAGATCTACGAGGAGGTCCCGAGCTTCATCGTCGCGACGGTCGACAAGTTCGCGATGATGCCGTGGCGCGGCGACGCCGGCATGCTCTTCGGCCGCGCGACGCACCTCGACGACAACCGCGCGTACGGCGTGATGGAGAGCGTGCCAGCCAGCGCGAGACCGCTCCCCGAGGGGCTGCTCCCGCCGGAGCTGATCGTGCAGGACGAGCTGCACCTGATCAGCGGCCCGCTCGGCACGATGGTCGGGTTGTACGAGGCCGCCGTCGACTACCTGTGCGAGCACCCGATTGGGGGCACGCCGCGTCGACCGAAGGTTATCTGCTCGACAGCGACGGTGCGCCGCGCGCGCGAGCAGATCCAGGCGCTCTTCGCCCGGCCCATGAGCCTGTTCCCGCCGCGAGGGATCCTGGAGGGCGACAACTTCTTCTCTAAGGTCCGCGACGACGAGCCCGGGCGCCTCTACATCGGCGTCGGCGCCCCCGGCCGTGCGCTACGCGCCGTGTCGGTGCGCACCTACGCGCTACTGCTCGCGGCCGCGCAAAAGCACTTCAACAAGAACGGCGATCCAAAGCAGCCGGCCGATCCGTACATGACACTCATCGGCTACTTCAACAGCCTGCGCGAGCTCGGGGGCATGCGGCGCCTGGTCGAGGACGAGGTGCGCAACCGCGTGCTCGACATCGAGGGGGAGAAGAAGCCGCTGCACTTCGTCGGGCCGCATCCGTGGGCGGCGAACCGAAAGCTCGAGATGCCGGCGGAGCTCACATCACGTGAGCCAACTGAGCGGCTGAAGGAGACCAAGAAGCGCTTGGGCGCGCGGCGCGCGAAGCTCGACGAGGACCCGCTCGACGTCGTGCTCGCCTCGAACATGATCTCCGTTGGACTCGACATCGATCGCCTCGGGCTCATGGTCGTCACGGGCCAGCCGAAGACGACGAGTGAGTACATCCAGGCCACGAGCCGCGTCGGCCGCGCGTACCCTGGCCTCGTCGTCACCTGCCTCAACGTGATGCGACCGCGTGACCGTTCGCACTACGAGCGGTTCGTCTCGTACCACGAGAGCTTCTACCGCGAGGTTGAGGCGACCAGCGTGACCCCCTTCTCCGGGCAGGCGCTCGATCGCGGGTTGGTTGGGACGGTGCTTGCCATGATTCGCCACGGCATATCTCCAATGGAGCCGCCAGGCGGCGTGATGAAGATTCACGAGCAACGCCCTGCCGCCGAACAACTCCTCGCCTGGCTCGTCGGTCGAGCGCGAAAGCATCGCCTCGCGTCCGACGAGGAAGCCGAGACGCGTATCGCCGATCTGGTGAAGGCTCGCGGCCGAAGCTTCCTCGACGCGTGGGAGCGCATCGTCGACAAGGCTCGCGCAGGCGCGGCGAACCGCACGTACAGCGTCAACGATCGCGCGAAGTCGGAGGGGGTGCCTCTTCTGTTCACGGCCGGCGACGACTTGCCGGACGATTTCGACGCCCGCGCCTTCCAGGTGCCGACGTCGATGCGCGACGTCGAGCCGAGCGTCCACATGTGGCTGCGGTTCAAACAACTGGACGAGAGGGGCTGATGGCCGAGCCCGCGAAGCGCAAGGATCCGAGGAAGAAGACGGCGCCGGAGGGGAAGCTCCGACAGAGTCAGCTCGTCACCACATTCGGGCCAGGATCGATGGTGGATCTCGTCGACCGCGCGATCGTGGTCGGCGGGCTCGAGCACTGGGGGTTTGGCAAGAAGGGATACGTCGCGCTCGACGACGCGCGCCTGCGTCGTTCGCTGATCCCGCGGCTCAAAGCCCTCGATCCCGATCTCGATCTGGCGAAGGAGGGGTACTTCCGCATGCCTCCGGAGGGGGACGCGAAGGACGCGTTCCCCGGCGTCGGCGTGCGCGCCCTCGAGTTCCCGCGCTGGTTTGTCTGCCACGGCTGCCGACGCCTCCTCCGTGCGGCCGAGGGACTCGAGAACGTGAAGGGGCGCTATCGCCACACGTGCGCGAAGAACAAGACAGCGAGCGCGGTGCCGGTTCGCTTCGTCGCGGCCTGCAAGCGTGGGCACTTGGTCGACTTTCCGTGGATCGCGTTTGCGCACCACGAGCGGGAGGGGGGCAACTGCGATCGCGCGGAGCTCTACCTCGAGGAGAAGTCGCTCGGCGACGTCGCCCGAATCTTCGTGCGGTGCTCGAACTGCAACCACCAGACGTCGATGAGCAAGGCGGCCGTCCTGCCATACAAGTGCGGCGGCGATCGCCCCTGGCTTGGCGGCCGTGCAACGAATGAGCCCTGCACCGAGCAGCTCAAGCTCCTCGTGCGCACCGCGTCGGACGCCTACTTCGCGCAGGTCGTGAGCGCCCTTCGCCTACCCGACCCGGATCCAGATCCGGTCCGGCTACGCGTTCGCGACAAGGACGTGTGGAAGACGGTGCAGAACGTCACGAGCGCCGACGAGCTGGCGATGCTGACGAAGCTGGTGCCGCACGTGTCGACGGCACTGAGCTCGTTCACCGGCGTTCAGGTGCTCGCCGCCATCGCCGCTGAGCGTGGCGCTGGGACCTCCGCCGGTGAGCGGCCTCTTCGGAGCGAGGAGTACGATCGGATCATGAACGCGCCGCTCGACCAGCCAGGGCTTGTGCCCGAGCCGGGTGTGCAGTTCGCCGCTTATCGGGTGCCGAGCCACCGCATCGACTTGCCCCCGGGCGTGTGCGGCCTCGTCATCGTGCCCGAGCTGCGTGAGGTGCGCGTGCAGGTCAGCTTCAGCCGGTTCGACTCGGTGAACGCGAACATGCAGGGCGAGTACGATTTTGAGGGGCGCAAGGTAAAGCCCGCCGTGCTCACGCTTCCGACGGGCAGCCAGAAGTGGCTCCCCGCTGCCGAGGTGCGCGGGGAGGGGGTCTTCCTCGAGCTCGATCAGGAGCGGCTTGTCGCGTGGGAGAAGAGCGAGCTCGTGCAGAAGCGGGCCGAACAGCTCCTCAAGGCGTACGAGGCGGACGGAGGCACCGAGTTCCCGGGCGTTCGGTTCTACCTGCTGCACTCGCTCTCGCACCTGTTGCTGACGGCCGTGAGCCTCGAGTGCGGCTACGCTGCGAGCGCAATCCGCGAGCGCATCTACTGCGGGCAGGCCGAGCTCAACGGCCCGAACATGGCGGGCGTGATGCTGACGACGGGCACCACCGGCAGTGAGGGGACGCTTGGTGGTCTGGTCGAAGAGGGGCGCCGCATCCGGCACCACCTGCGTGAGGCCTGGGATCTGGGGCGCCTTTGCTCGAACGATCCGGTATGCGCCGCCCACGACCCCAGCTCTGAGGCCAGCGATCGGCGCACCGAGGGGGCTGCGTGCCACGGCTGCCTCTACATCGCCGAGTGCTCGTGCGAGCGGTTCAACCGCTTCCTCGACCGCGCCCTCGTCGTGCCGACGATCGGCAACGACCCCGCGCTCGCGTTCTTCCGTGAACGTCCGTGATGATGACCGCGCGGCCGAACCTGAAGAGCGTGAGCGCGACGGTGCTCGAGCAACTGCGGGAGGCGCTTGCGTCGGGACTGCTGCGGCCGCCCCTAGACCGTGCGGCGCTCGTCGGCTTCGGGGTGCGCCACCAGCTCGAGGCGATCGAGCACGCCCTGGCTGGCCACAAGAGCGCTGCGTGCCTCGCAATCCTCGACGTTGCGCTCGCGGAGCGAGAGGACCGACGACCGACACCGGAGCTTGTGTGGACCGGGCCCGAGGCACCAGCCGGCACGGCGCGCGACACCGCCATCGTCTTGCGCGCTCTCTTCGAGGGGGCGCGCGAGAGCGTCTTGCTGGCTGGCTACAGCTTCGACCACGCCCAGGCCGTGCTGGCGCCGCTGCATCGCTCGATGGCCGACCACGGGGTCCAGGCTCGGTTCTTCGTCGACGTGAAGCAGATCGAGGAGGGGCAGGTCGCCGAGGCGCACCTGGCTAAGCTGCTCGGCGGCTTCGTCACGCACAACTGGCCGTTTGGGGAGCCGAGACCACGGATCTACTACGACCGGCGCGCGCTCACGCCGGGGCCGCCGTGGTGCAGCCTCCACGCGAAGTGCGTCGTCGTCGACGGCGTCAAGGCATTCATCTCGAGCGCGAACTTCACCCAGCGCGGGCAAGAGCGGAACATTGAAGTTGGGGTGTTGATTGAGGACCCGGGGTTCGCAGGGTTTCTCGCCCGGCAGTGGTTGGGGCTGATCGAGGCAGGGGTGGTGGGGGAGTACCGACCGTAGAATCTGCCAAGCAGCCTCCTTCACGTATTCGCGGCCGGCGGAGCGGGCCACACCTTGATCGCGAGGTCCGCGAGCAGCTTGGCCCGCCCCTCGATCTCTCCCTGCGACCACGCATTCAACAGGTCCGTCTTGAAGTGCTGGTTGAGGTAGACCTTGCTCGCGGCGAGCACCGGCTTCTTGATCTCGAAGGCGCGGTTCGACATCTCGCTGTTGTAGTCCGCTCCGACAAGGGTGAGGTTGCCAGGCGTGTGGAGCCACTCGGCGTGCACTGGTCGCCACTCGGCGCCGAGCGCGGCGATCCATGCGCGACCATCGTCTTCGGCGTCGTCGACGGTCTGCGGCATGACGTGTTCGATGGAGCACCCGTCCAGCAGAACGGGTTCGCTCTTGGCCTGGATTGCCAGCTCCAGCGCGCCGAGCACCGCGCGATCGTACTTGCTCTGATAGAGGTTGAACCGAACGAACTTCGCCCTGAACTCGTCGTCCGATGGCCAGCCCTTCGCGCGCAAGAAGGCGGGCACCGTCTTCGCAGGATCGGCCAACTCACGACACGCCGCGACGAACCACGTGCTGTACGCGCGCGAGCTGAGCCCGCACACAAAGCGACGAAGGACGAAGCTGGCGATGCCCCGCAGAATCACAAGAAGATCCGTGCGCGGCAACTCGTCTCGGCTCGACCGCTCGAGGAGTGCGGTCACGAGGGGGTAAGCTGTTGTGACGTTGAGTTCGCGGATCGTGCGCAGGGCGCCCTCGATCTGGGCGTCGGCATGTGCGGTGGCCCCGCGCACCACGTCGTACAGCTTCGAGACCTTGGTGAGGTCGGCGACGACAATACGCGGATCGAACCTCCCGTTTGGGAAGCGACGCTCGAAAGCCTCAAAGGTCCCGTCACGACCGACATAGGTCCCGTCACGCATGAGCGCGTCGCGAAGGAACGCTTCGATGTCGCGCCCCGAGAGCTTGCCATCACGCACGAAGCGGGACTCGAGGTCACGCCAAAGCGTATCGTCGAAGGCGTCCTGGTCGTCGATCGGCATCGACATGAAGACGTGGTTGCGGATCAGATCCGCCTCGGTGAGGTCGACGCCTGTGGAGTTCAGCGACCGGAAGATCTTGTACGGGTTCTCGGCACCGAGCGTGATCGCCACGAAGTCGAGGCGCGTGACGAGAGCAGTGAAAAAGCGGCGCAGCTCGAGTTCGGAGGTCGCCAGCTGCTCCACGCGCTTGGTGAAGAGACAGTGTGCGGCTTCGATCTGCCCACCCATGGTGCGCTCGGTTCGGTCAACGAGTGCGAGATAGCCGCCACGATCCCGCATGCGCGGGAAGACCTTGAAGCGCTCACGTCCCTTCTTGAAGCGGTGGACGAGGTAGTTCTCCTCGACTTCGGCCGCGAGCTCCTTCCACCCCTGTGACGACGCCACATCGCGCACGACGCAGAGGAGGATGGAGAGTGTCGTGAGGCGTTGCTGTCCGTCGATCACCTGGTACGCAGGTACGGAGCCGGGCTGGTGCCCGTCCGGCACGGTGACGATCGAGCCCATGAAGTGGCGGCGGTCCTCAGCGCCCACCTCGAGTAACTCGCCAACATCCTCCATCAGCTGCTCCCAGTTCGCCGTGCCCCACGTGTAGTAGCGCTGGAACACGGGGATCACGTACTGATCCGACGAGTGGAGCAACTGCTGCAGGGTGCGCTCGGATGCCTTCATGTCGGTAGACTCCCGCGCAACATCCTACTCCTGAGCCGCTGGCAGCTGGCCAGTTAACCAGATGGACCACCTGTTAAACCAGATCAACACGCTCGTGGCAGAGGGCGCCTCGGCGCCCGCGCACTTCCCGCTGGCAGAAATCTGCGCGGCCTTCCGAGGGCACCCGATCCGAAGCCTCACGTTCGACGACACACGACAACTTCGTCAACGACGAATACCAGCGGCAACAGGTCGACATCGACCACCAGCATCAAGTCGAAGGGATCGAGCGCATGCGCAAGCTACCCTTGGAGAAGCGCCCGGCCGACTGGGCGTTCATCAAGGCGAACTGGAACTCCGACAATGAGCAACCCGATTCCCATCTCCGCCGTCGAAGCCTTCATCGCCAGCGTCTCGTGGCGGTACGCGAAGACGATGCCGAAGTGGCCGCACTGGTACGTGATGAAGGACTGGAACCCTGGTCGTGAGGCCGAGTTCATGGAGCTCGTTCGCCTCATCTTCGAGGAGGGGCGGGACGAGCAGTGGGGGACAGGGCAGTGGGAACGAACCGTCCGCTACTTCTACGCGGGGGATTACAAGTACTGGGTCATGGACCCGACGATCGAGGAGACCGACCTGATCAATCGCGCTCGCCTCGATGGCAAGGGACCGGCGGACGGGTTCGAGTTCTAGGTGGGCGGATGTTCGTCGGCCTTCGTCAGACGACCAACTTGCGCGTACAGACGCTGCCGGTCGGCTTCCCGATCGCCACAGTGATGGAGCCGCCGATGGCAGTTTGGGCAGAGAGCGACAGCGTTCTCGACAGTGTCCGGCCCTCCGTGTGCGAGCTGCTCGACGTGATGAACCTCCAGGTACGGTTCGCCGTCGTCGCCGATGAACGGCGCAGCCGAACCGCAGAGTTCGCAGTGCCCTTCAGCCGCTCTGAGAACCCACGCCTTCACGTCGGCACGGCGCTCGTAGGCGACCCCTTGGCTCGTCGTGACTCGTCTCGGTGTCGGGTTGCCGGTAGGCCGCGAGATCGGGAGCTTGCGCAGTCGGGCGACGCGGCGGTCCAGCTCGTCAAGATCGGCGGTCGGCGCGGCAACATCGGGCAGAACGAGCGCCTCCTCGCACGGCAACGGACCGCCGTAGAATCCGCTGACGCTGATCTCGCGGGGCGGACGCGACGCCATGAGCCGTCCCCCCCGTAGCGAGAGTTCCCATCGCGGTTGCCCGCCCTTCTTGGGTGTCGTGGGGGTGTCGGCCAAGAACGCTCCGACGACGGCGAACGGAATGACGTAGTGGTCGCGCGGGTCGTCGGTGCGCGTCCGGTAGACGACCAAGTTCGGCCCATCCCGACCCTCGCGTCGAGCCCGATCAACGAGTTCCTCCCACTTCCTCGGCGCGACGGCGAACCAGCCGCTCTCGGCGTTGGCGAGATGGATCTCGTCGCCGCCGTTCTCGATCGCCGCGTGCAGCTTCTCTGCGATGCTCAATGACACACCGCCATCGCCCGGCGGCTTCGTTGTCGCCGCCTCCGGCTGTCAGTCGCCAGGCTCATGGGTCCAGTGGCGGGCATTTTCGCCAGCCTCATGGGGCCACCTTTCGCCAGGGTCATGGGGCCACCCCGCAGGTGGGCGGCCCTGTTTTCGCCAGGGTCATGGGGCCAGCTCTCGCCAGGGTCATGGGGCCACCCAGCCTGACGTGAGCTGACTCGGACGCGACGACCGAGAAGCAGGCAACGTGCTCGACCGACGATGGCGCGGGACGCCGTCGGGAGGGCGCAATGAGCTTTCGGGAGTTGCACATGATCGACGTTCTGGAGCTTCTACGCCGCTGGCAGGCGGGGCAGAGCGCGCGGGAGATTGCCCGCGCAGGTGCAGGTGATCGCAAGACGGTGGCGCGCTACATCGCGGCCGCACGCGAGCTCGAGGTCGGCGTGACCGATGCGTTGACCGAGGAGGTGGTTCGGCGCGTCGCCGACCGCGTACAAGCCCGTCCGAAGGCCTCGCCATCGGCGGCGTGGGCATCGCTGGAGGCGGAGCGGTCCCGCATCGAGACGTGGCTCAAGGGCAAAGACCCGCTGCGACTCGTGCGGGTTCACGAGCTTCTCGCGCGACAGGGCGTCATTGTCGGCTACTCGACGCTGCGGCGATTCGCTCATCAAGAGCTCGGCTTCCGCGAGCCACGGAGCACGGTGCTGCTCGCCGACTGCGCTCCGGGAGAGGAGGCTCAGATCGACTTCGGCATGATGGGCAGCGTGGTCGTCGAGGGGCGGCAGCGGCGGCTGTGGGTGCTCGTCGTCACGCTGTCCTACAGCCGATTCACGTTCGTGTACCCGACGTTCACCCAGACGGTCGAGGATGTCTGCGCGGGCCTCGACGCCGCCTGGGCCTTCTTCGGCGGTGTGCCTCAGCGGCTCGTACCGGACAACCCCGCCACGATGGTGATTCGAGCAGATCCAAAGGCGCCCACGCTCCAACGTGGCTTCGCCGAGTACGCACAGGTCCGCGGTCTCTTCATCGATCCTGCCCGCGTCGCGCGACCCCAGGACAAGGGGCGGGTCGAGAATCAGGTGCCGTACATCCGCGAGCGCTGGTTCGCCGGCGAGACCTTCTCCGGCGACATCGGCGAGCTGCGCACCCACGCCGCGCATTGGTGCCGTGAGATTGCTGGCGCCCGCGTTCATGGCACCACTCGGCGCGTTCCGCGCGAGGTGTTCGACCTCGAGGAGCTACCTGTTCTCCAACCGGTGCCGACCGCAGCGTTCGACGTGCCGCGCTGGCTCGAGGCCAAGGTGCACGCCGACCACCACATCCAGGTGGGTCGCGCTCTCTACTCGGCCCCCACCTCCTTGCTGCACAAGACGGTGGACGTCCGCGTCGACCGACGCACCGTTCGCATCTACTTCCGCAACGAGCTCATCAAGGTTCACCCGCACGTTGCACCAGGCAAGCGCTCCACCGATCCGACGCACTACCCCGTCGGCAAGGCCGACTACGCCATGCGAAGCGTCGACGGTGTTCGCGCCAAGGCCGCCGGACTGGATCCCCACGTCGCGCAGTTCGCCGAGCGCCTGTTGGCCGGTCCGCTGCCCTGGACCAAGATGCGACAAGCCTACGGGCTTCTTCGGCTCTGCGAGAGGTATGGCGCGCCACGCGTCGGCGCGATCTGCGAGCGTGCGCTCTCCTTTGACGTCCTCGACGTCGGCCGGGTTGAGAGGATGCTCAAGTCCGCTGTCTCCGACGAGCAAGAGGCGACGGCGAGCGGCAAGCTCGTCGCGCTCCCCGCTCGCTTCGCCCGCGCTTCCGAGGCTTTCGCCACCGTCGGCTCGAAGGATGGAGGTGCATCGTGAAGACGACACCCCTCAGTCCCGAGCTCTGTGCCGCTCTCAAGACCCTTCGGCTCGGACGCACCATCGACGCGATGCCCGCCCGCATCGCGATGTGTGACGAGCAACATCTGCCCTTTCAAGACGTCCTGCTCACCATCCTCACCGACGAAATCGAGCGCCGACGTGGCGCCGCCGCCACACTTCGTGCCGACGAGGCCGGGCTCGACCCAGACATGGTGTTCGAGCGCTGGGACAAGACCGCCAAGGTCCACCTCGACAAGCGCATGCTCCAGGAGCTCTGCTCCCTGCGCTTCGTCGAGTCTCGTCGCAACGTCGTGGTCCTCGGCCCGGTCGGCGTCGGCAAGACCTTCTTGGCCTGCGCGCTCGGCCACCTCGCCTGCCGAGCCGGATTTCGCGTGCGATTCGAGCGGGCAGACACCCTCCTTCGCCGCCTCAAACAGAGCCGACTCGACAACTCCCGGGAGGCACTGATGGTCGAGCTGACCACCATCGACCTTCTCATCGTCGATGACTTCGCCCTCGAGCCCATGTCTCGAGAGGAGAGTCGTGACGTCTACCAGCTGTTCGTGGAGAGAAACGGGAGATTCCCAACGGTCGTCACCAGCAACCGAGACACCGCCGAGTGGCTCGCTGCCTTCGACGACACACTGCTCGCCCAGAGCGCCGTCGACCGCTTCAAGAACAACGCGTACGACCTCGTCGTCGACGGAGAGTCCTATCGAGCGCGACTCAAGCCGAAGCTCGAAGAACATCCTCCGCCTGCGGCTCCGGTCGTGAAGCGGCACGTCGGCCGACGACGCCGAACCCCCTCGGCGCGCTGACTACGTCGGCCTCCTGCCGGAGGCCTCCGACTCGACACCCCCTGCCAAGTTGTGGCAAGACGGGAACGTCGACGCGTTCTTCCACCTGGTCCCATGACCCTGGCGACCGGTGGCCCCATGAGGGTGGCGAGTGACACCGGCCAGCCACCTGCCAGCTCGACGACAGCATTCCACTGATCCTCGGTGACGTTGAAGACGGTGCCGCCCTTCGCGCGTGAGACCGACAACTGCCCAAGCACGTCGTCGTGCTCGTCGAGCCGGAGCGGTAAGCGGGGTGTGACAATGTAACGCACTCGCACCCGCAGCTTCGTGTCGGCCGAGGATGGCGCGACCACCCAGTAGGGGTTCGATGCGTCAGACACAGCCTGCGGCTCGGCGATGACCTTCCCCAGCGCCACAACGCCCCGGCTAGAACCCCGTCCCCTTCCCCTCCAGATTAGCAGGCGGTCGCCGCTCCGTATCGGACGCCCGGCAGTGACCCACAGGTCCTCAGCGAGTTCGACAACCGCCTCGTCGATTCGGTACGTTTCGGGGTTCGCGAATAGAGCCCAGTAGCGGCGCGTCGTGCCCGACCTCGCAACAGTGAACACCAGCTTCTTGCCGAGATCGTCGCGCTCGACCGAGACCTCAAGGGGCAGCATCGCGTCGGCGTGCACATCGAGTTTCTCGAAGAGCATATCGACGTTGGAGAGCCTCCCTGAGTTGCGAGCGTTGACGGCGCCGGTCCCGGCGGGCTCGTGACCCGCGAAGATGCGGACCTGTCCGGTCTCTTCCCTTTCGGGAGAAAGTCCGAGGGCAAGCGCGACGTTGCGGCCCAGCGTGATCCCGTGTGGACCGCCTCCTTGGAACCAGCTCGGAAGCGGCTTGAGCGTCTTCTTCACGAGATGACGATACAGCGGTCCGCGTCGATCGTCGTGAACGGCATCCGGCGTGTGGCGGGCAACGCTCGGTGAAACCACCCAGCAGTTTCCCGCGCGGCGCCTACCCCAAACGGCATGGAGCACCCTGCAGGCCCCTGCTGGTGTCGTGGCTGAACCACCCGGCGACATCCCAGAGCTCGAGGTGGTGTCGCCGTCGTTCGCGCAGTTCCTGGCGGAGCTGGTCGACCGATAGGCGAGCCCTCACAGCCTCCCAATCGCCTCCCTCAGGTCCTGCTCCTGCACATGGGCGTACCTCTCGGTCACCACGAGCGCCGAGTGGCCGGCGAGTTGCTGGATGACCGTGGCCGGTGCCCCGCGCTGGAAGAGCAAGATCACAAACCGATGCCGGAGGGCATGGACGCCCCAGCCGGCTGCACCGACGCGGTGCTGGGCCGTCTGGGCGTGGGCGCCTGTCCCCGCCAGCCCGGCCCCTGCTCTTCCTCAGTGTGGACCTCGCCCCCATCACCCTGACCCTGACCGCCCGCGATGCGGAGCACGCCCGGCGCATCCTCGCCGCCGTCGCCCGCGCCGAGTCCCCGGCCGACTCCGCCTCCACCGAGTTCATCCTCACCCCCAGCTCCGACCCGCCGGCCGGCCACACCTACCGCGAGCTCTGTGACGCGCGTCGTGCCGGCCTCCTCGAGGCGACGATGACCCGCAAGGGCCTGGTCTTCACCGAGGCCGCCCTCGAGGCCTACCGCGCGACCCGCGCCGACCGTCGGCGCCGTCCCAAGAGCGAGGTCCCGGACACCGATGCACAACGTCGCCGCGCGCTGACCAACGTCGGGATCCTGCCTGCGCGTCGTCGAGTCTGAGTTGAGCACATCCGGCACCCTGGAGCATGTTGTCCGACCATGCCGCGAGGACGTCCAGCCACAGGATCCGTGCGATTCGAAGGGGGCCGATGGAAGGCCCGACTCACGCTCGATGGGCGCGAGCGCCTCGTTCCGATCGAGCCTCCCCTCCTGCTCGCGAGCGATCGCGACAAGGCCCTCCAGGAGGCCCACGAGCTGGCCAAGCTAGCCCGTGGAGCCTTCGACACGCGCGCTCGCGCCAGCGAGCTCGTCGAGGACTGGTACGACCGCTGGCTGGCCTTCCGGAGGGAGAAGGGCAAGCGCATCAAGTCCCCGCAGTCGCACCTGACGATCCACATCTTGCCCATCCTCCGAGGCAAGCCGATGGCCGAGGTCTCCCGCAGCGACCTCGAGCAGATCGTCCAGGAGCTCGACGCCAAGGTGTGCGAGGGCAAGCTCCGGTGGAAGTCGGCCTCCAACGTGTGGGGTACCGTCACCAAGTCCTTCGACGATGCCCACCGCGGCAAGACGCTCGAGCTGCGCGTACGCGACGACAACCCCGCAAAGGAGGTCCGCGGCCCCGACCGCGGCGTCGAGACCGAGAAGGTGCACCTCTACCCGTCGGAGTTCCTGACCCTCGTGTCGTCCGCGGCCGTGCCCCTCTTCCGCCGCCGGTACTACGCGATCGGCGTGTACATCTACCTGCGGCCCGCCGAGCTCGAGGCTCTCCGTTGGGAGGACGTCGACCTCGAGCGCGAGACCGTCCAGATCCGGCGCGGCATCGACCGCGAGCGCAAGGTCGAGAAGGCGCCCAAGGCCGGCCGGGCTCGCGCCCCGTTCGACCTCGAGCCCGCCCTCTTGCCGCTCCTGAAGGCCATGCACGCCGAGGTGGGCGGCCGCGGCAACGTCGTCGGCCGCTTGGGAGACGAACGCGAGCTCGCCGGTGTCCTGCGCCGCGATCTGCTCGACGCCGGCATCACGCGCCGCGAGCTCCACGAGGGCAGCAACGACCCGCCACGCGAGTGGATGACGCTTCACGATCTGCGCACCACGGGCATCACCTGGATGGCGGTCCAGGGCCAGCGTCCGCCCTTCGAGATCATGGCGCGCGCGGGCCATCGGCAGCTCGCGCAGACGCAGGGCTACATCGATCGCGCGTCCCTCATCCGGCGTGGGTATGGGCAGACGTTCCCAACGCTGCCGACATCGCTACTCGAACAACCCCAATGTTTTCCGGAGACATTTCCGGAGGAATCTTCGAATTCCTCGACAAAAGTGGCGGAAGCGCATGGGAATCGAACCCACCGGCCGCCCCGCGAAGGACGAGCCCACCGATTTTGAAGACCGGGGCGGGCACCAGTCCCGCGCGCACTTCCAACGTCGAGGCTACTCAGGCCTGCGAGGGCCGCAACTCCTCGTCCAGCGCCGCGAACGTGGCCGCGCGCACCCGCTCCACCGCCGCCGGGTCCTCCGGGTCGCCGCTCGTGTCGATCGCGGGCAGCACCACGTACCGCTGACGCACCGGCTTCGGGATCGGCGTGCCCTTCCAGCCGAGGGCGAGCGGCAAATCGTATCGCGACGAACCGAGCAACGCGCGCCCGACCCAGCGCTCGCGCGCCACCACGTCGTACATCCCGTCGATCCCGTGCGCCGCCACCGGGAGGATCGGCACCCCCGCGAGCATCGCCACCTTCGCGAAGCCGCGGCGATCGCCCCACTGCAGGCGGTAGCGGTGCGTGTCCGTGATCTTCCACGAGTCGTCGATCCCGCCCGGGTAGACGCCGACCAGCTCGCCTTCTTGCAGCATCTTCACCGCGACCTCGCGCTCGCCAGGCACCGCGCCGAGCGCGTCCAGCACCGGGCCGAGCAGCGGGATGCGCCATAGGTTGCGCTCGCCGAGGAAGCGGACGTAGCGGCCCGTCTCCTTACCGACCAGCGCGCCGAGCACGAAGCCGTCGAGGCCCGTCATGGCGTGGTTGCCCACGAGGAGGGCGCCGCCCGTGGCCGGGAGGCGGTCCGCGTGGTCCATCGTGGCGTCGAAGTAGCGGATCGGCCCCTCGCGCAGGGTGCGGCCGAGGGCCGTGTCGGCGAGGCCGCGAAAGAGGGCGAAGGTCGAGGGCTCGTGGCTCACGTCGCGACGATGCTACAACGACCCGGTGACCGCTGCAGCGACCGGCTTCCGTGACTCCGCGCTGGGCCCCGCCCTCGACGCGGCCCTCTCTCCCGCGGGGCGTGCGGCCCTCTACGACCGGCTGCGGCGCGCGTCGGGGCTGCCGAGCCCGCGGGTCAACCACGGGCTCGTGTCGGCGTTCGCGGTCGAGGCCGCGCGCCGGGGGCCGGCGATCGACGCGCTGCTCGCGGCCATGTGCGCCATCGACGAGGAATCGGCGCCCTACGGGCACGTCGACGAGATCTTCCCCATCCTCGGCGTGGCCGGCACCGGCGCGCGCGCGGTGGCCGACCCGAAGGCGCGCAAGAAGCTCGTCGAGGCGCTCGAGGACATGGCCTGCGACCGACGTTCGCGCGTGCGCGATGGCGTGTCGGTGGCGCTGATCAACGTCGGGCTCGTCGACCCCAAGTTCTCGGACACCCTCGTCCGCTGGATCGAGGACGACCAGCCGTGGCTCCTGCGGTCGGTCGCGGTCGCGCTGCTCGACACCGGGTTCGTGGGCGCGCTCGGGCCGGAGACCGCGGCCGATCTCACCGATCGCATGCTGATCCGCATCGACCGGGAGCACCGCGCGGGGCGGCGTCACGAGGCGTTCCGGCGCGCGGTCACCGCCGTGAACGAGGCGTTGCCCGTGCTCGTCCAGCGTCACCCGACCGCGGTGCTCGAGGTGCTGATCAAGCACACCAGGAGCCTCGACGAGGACGTGACCGACGCCATCGCCGCCACCGCAGCGCTCCTCCACAAGCAGCGCGTGGCCGACCTCGCGAGCACGCTGCAAGAGGCGATCGCCGCCGCGACCAAGCCCTCGCGCGACCCGCGCTGGGACCGCCTTCCCGGCAAACGAGGTCGCAGCAAGCGCTGATTGCGGACCGACCCGAACTATTTTTTGAGCAGGAACACGGCGGCCATCACGCCGAGGCCGAGCAAGAAGGCGAGGATCACGAACGAGAGCGGGACGCCCTTGGCCGCGGGCGCCTGCACCACCATCGGCGCGGGGGCGCTGGCCACCGGCGCGGGCGTCGAGGGCGCGTTCTCCTTCGGCGTGGCGGCGGTCAGCGCGTCGGCGAACTCCTTGGCCGTCTGGTAGCGCTCCTCGCGGTCCTTGGAGAGCGCCTTGGCGATCACCGCGTCGAGCTCGGGGCCGAAGTGCTTGCCGGGGACGCGCTGCGAGAGCGGGATCGGCGTCTTCTGCACGTGGAGCTGGATGAACTCCATCGGGCTCTTGGCGTCGAAGGGCAGCTTGCCGGTGAGCACCTCGTAGAGAATCACGGCGAGGGAGTAGATGTCGCTGCGCGCGTCGAGCTTCTTGCCCTGGGCCTGCTCGGGCGACATGAACTCCGGCGTGCCGAAGACCATGCCCTCCTGCGTGAGCACCATGGAGCCGGGGCGCATCTCGCGCTCGGTCACCTTGGCGAGGCCGAAATCGAGCACCTTCACGTAGTCCTTCATGCCGCCGACGTGGCAGAGGAAGATGTTCTCGGGCTTGAGGTCGCGGTGGACGATGCCCTTGTCGTGGGCCTCTTGCAGCGCGAGGCAGGCCTGCACCAGCAGCGGGATCGCGCGCGGCGCCGGGATGGGGCCCTCGGAGCGCACCGTCTGGTTGAGGTTCTTGCCCTCGAGGTACTCCATCACGATGTAGAGCAGGCCGTCGCTCTCGTCCTCGCCGTACACGATCACCTTGCAGGTGTTCGGGTGGGTGAGGTGGCTCATCGCGGCCGCTTCGCGGTTGAAGCGCGAGACGAGGTCTTTGCGGTTGGCGAGCTTGGCGTGGAGGATCTTGACCGCCACCTTGCCGTTCACCGAGGGCTGGAGCGCCTCGTAGACGGCCCCCATGCCACCACTGCCGATCTTGCGAGTGATCTTGAATTGACCGTTCAAGAGCTCACGGCCGATGAGCGGATCGGGGGGCGCCATTCGAGCCCCGAGAACTATCACGCCCGCTTGCTGCGCGAAACAACGCGCGCATAGACCTCGCGCCGGGGCCGTCCGGACCACGCGGCGACGATGTCGGCGGCCTCTTTTGCCCGCCTTCCCGCGGCGAGCTCGGCGTCGATGCGGGCGTCGACGTCGGCGTCGGCGGTGGTCTCGGCCGCTTTCGGGCGGGGTCCGAGCACCAGGGTGACCTCTCCGAGCACCGCCTCCCGCGCTCCGAGGACGGCGGCGAGCTCGGCCACGGTGCCGCGGAGCAGCTCCTCGTGGAGCTTGGTGAGCTCGCGTCCCACGCAGGCCGGCCGGTCGGGGTGGCGCGCGGCGAGGTCCTGCAGCGTGTCGACCGTGCGGTTGCCGGCCTCGTAGAGCACCGCGGCCTCCTCGGTGTCGGCGACCCGGGCGAGGACGTCGGCGCGCTCGCCCCCGCCGCGCGGCAGGAAGCCGAAGAACCGGAACCCGTGCGTCGCGAGCCCCGAGGCCGCGAGGGCGCACAGCACCGCGCTCGCGCCGGGTATCGCGACCACCGTCACGCCTTCTCTGGCTGCCGCGGAGACGAGGCCGGCCCCGGGGTCGCTGATCAGCGGGGTGCCGGCGTCGCTCACCAGCGCGAGCGAGGCCCCGCCCACGAGCTCCTCCACCACGCGCGCCACGTGGTCGGCCTCGACGTGGGCGTCGAAGCGGCGCACCGGCTTGTCGATCCCGAGGTGCGCGAGCAGCCCGCGGGTCCTCCGCGTGTCCTCGGCGAGCACCGCGTCGCACGTGGCCAGGGTCTTTTGTGCGCGGATCGTCAGGTCGTCGAGGTTGCCGATCGGCGTCGCGACCACGTAGAGGACCCCGCTCATGCCCGGCACGGAACACGACCTGCGCGCTGGCCGCAAGGTGAGCGAAGGCAAGAAGGGCGCAACTCTCGAACTCGGAGCGCCGACACCGAGGCATGCCGAGCACGCTGCTGCCGCCGCCGCCCGAGTCCTACGAGACCCCTGAACGGCCGCGCACCACGGAGATCGAGCGCGCGCCCCATCGTGGCGGGCTGGTCCTCGTCGTCGACTCCGCGTGCGGCGAGCCGGTGCGGGTGCCGCTGCCCGACGACGGTGCCCTCGAGATCGGCGGCGAGTGGGCGGGGCTCGAGGGGCCGGCGCGCGTCGCGATCGGAGACCCGACGGTCAGCGCCCGACACGCGCGGATCGAGCTGCGGCGCGGCCGCGCGCGCATCGTCGACCTCGGCAGCCGCAACGGCACGTGGGTAGGGGGTGCGCGGGTCGAGGCCGCGACCCTCGGCGTCGGCGCCTGCGCGATCGTCGGACGCACGGCCATCGCGCTGGAGGCGCAGACAGGACCGATCGACGAGGGCCCGCCGCTGTCGCTGCCCGGCGCGATCGGCAGCTCCCCGCCGATGGCGCGGCTCGCCCGCCACGTGCACGCCATCGCGCCGCTGCGCGCGCCGGTGCTCGTGCGCGGTGAGAGCGGGAGCGGCAAGGAGGTGGTCGCGCGGGCGCTCCACACGCTCTCACGGCGGCGCGGTCTGTTCCACGCCATCAACGTGGGCGCGCTCCCGCGCGAGCTCGCGGAGGGGGAGCTGTTCGGCGCGGAGCGGGGCGCGTTCACCGGCGCCCACGCCGCGCGGCCGGGCTGCTTCGAGATCGCCGACGGGGGCACGCTGCTCCTCGACGAACTCGGGGAGCTCCCGCTCGACATGCAGGCGAAGCTCCTGCGCGTGCTCGAGACCGGCGAGGTGCAGCGGCTCGGCGCGCGCACACCGCGACGCGTCGACGTGCGTGTGATCGCCGCGACCTGGGCCCCCCTCGAGCAACGCGTTCGCGAGGGCACGTTCCGCGAGGACCTGTTCCACCGCATCGCGGTGCTCGTCGTCGAGGTGCCGCCGCTCCGCGATCGCCCGGGCGACGTGCAGAAGATCGCCGACGCCCTGCTGCTCACCTGGCGCGACGAGCTCGGTCCGCGGACGCTCTCGCCCTCCGCCGGCTCGCGGCTCGCCGCGGAGCGGTGGCCGGGCAACGTGCGCGAGCTCCGCAACGTCCTCTACCGCGCGGCCGCGCTTTCGTCGGGGATCGTCGAGGAGCTCGACGTCTCTCGCGCGCTCGGCCGCACCTCCACGCCCCCCCCACCTCTTCGTCGTGACCCCGACCAGGCCGTCGCGCTGGTGGCTTCGCTCGGCAGCGTGGCGGCCGCGGCGCGCGCGACCGGTGTTCCCCGCGAGACCCTGCGCGACTGGGTCCGTCAGGCGCAAGGACGCACGCGTCGCTGAGTGTGCGCAAGGGGTGCACGACTCGGATGGACCCGCTGCGCTGTCACGCGCCCGTCACCGGAGGTCCGGGTCTTGCTCGATCCTCCGGTCGGAGGCGAGAGGATGACATCGAACGCCGCGCCCCGTGAGGCGCCTCGGAGCGGCCTCGTCGGCGACATCTGGGGAGGGCTGGCTTCGACCCTGGTCGCGTTGCCCGCCTCGATCGCCTTCGGCATCGCGGTCTTCACCCCGGTGGGTCAGGGTCCTGGCGTCGGCGCCCTCGCGGGGCTCCTCGGCGCCGTCGCCCTCGGCACCATCGCGCCGATCCTCGGAGGCACGCCGCGTCTGGTCTCGGCGCCCTGCGCACCGGCCGTCGCGGTCATGAGCGCGTTCGCGATCCAGGCCGCCCACCGGTACCCGGGCGACCCGGCCCGCCTGCTCCTGCAGATGACCCTGGTCGGCCTGCTCGCGGCCGCGCTGCAGCTCGCCCTCGGCCTCGCGCGCGCGGGCACCATCATCAAGTACATCCCGTACCCCGTCGTCACCGGCTACCTGAGCGGCGTCGGCGTCGTCATCTTCCTCAAGCAGCTCCCGGCGCTCCTCGGTCTGCCCAAGGGCATCACGCTGGGGCACGGCGTGTTCGACCCCCACCACTGGAGCAAGCCCTCGCTCGTGGTCGGCTTCGCCACGATCGGGGCCATGGTGGCCGCGCCGAAGATCACCAAGGCGATCCCGCCCGCGATCATCGGCCTGCTCGGCGGCATCCTGGCCTACGTCGCGCTGTCGTTCGTCGTCCCGTCGATGCGGGTCCTCGCCGGCAACGAGCTGGTCATCGGACCGCTCGCCGGAGGCGGCGCGTCCTTCTTCGCCGGCCTCGCGGCGCGCCTCAAGTCGTTCGGCGGGCTGCACTTCGTCGACCTCGTGCAGGTCGTCGGCCCGGCCACCACGCTCGCCGTCGTGCTCTCGCTCGACACGCTCAAGACGTGCGTCGTCGTCGATGCCGTCACCGGGTCGCGCCACGACTCCAACCGCGAGCTGTTCGGGCAGGGCGTCGCCAACGCCGTCTCCGCGGCCATCGGCGGCATGCCGGGCGCAGGCACCTCGGGCGCGACGCTGGTCAACGTGGCGAGCGGCGGCACCACGCGCTGGTCGGCGGTCATCGAGGGCGGCGCGGTGCTGTTCGCCTACCTCGCGCTCGCCAAGGTGGTGGCGTGGGCGCCGCTCGCGGCCCTCGCCGGCATCCTCGTGGTCGTCGCGTTCAAGATGTTCGACTTCGCCGCGTTCGCGTGGGCGAAGCGCTCCTCCACCGCGTTCGATTTCGCGGTGGTCCTCGCGGTCATCACCGTGGCCGTCGGCGTCGACCTCATCACGGCGTCGGCGGTCGGCGTCGCGCTCTCCATCCTGCTCTTCATCCGCAACGAGTCGAAGGCGCCGGTCATCCGCCGCAAGCTCTACGGCAACCAGGTCTTCTCCAAGCGCCGCCGCCTGCCGGCCGACATGGCGATCCTCACCGAGCACGGCGGCGAGACGGTGGTCGTCGAGCTGCAGGGCTCGCTGTTCTTCGGCACCACCGACCAGCTGCGCAACGAGCTGCAGGAAGACCTCGGCACCCGCCGCACCGTGATCTTCGACCTCCGGCGCGTCTACGCCCTCGACCTCACCGCGGCGCACATCCTCGAGCAGATGCAGACCCAGCTCAACGATCGCGGCGCGAAGGCCGTGTTCTGCAACCTGCCGCGCTTCCTCGCCGGCTACGCCGACGTGCCCGCCTACCTGCGCGAGGTGGGCGTCATCGACGCCGACGAGCCGCACGCCATCTTCGACCAGCTCTCCGACGCGCTCGCGTGGGCCGAGGACCGCCTCCTCGCCGAGAAGGGCTCGAGCGAGGCGTCCGCCGAGGGGGAGCTCGACATCGTCGACCTCGAGATGTTCTCCGGGCGCAAGAAGGAGACGGTGGCCGAGCTCCGCGCCGCGGTCGAGGTGCGCCGCGTGGCGGCCAACGCGCGCGTGTTCGCCAAGGGCGACCACGGCGACGAGATCTTCTTCATCCGCTCGGGCACGGTGCGCATCTCGCTGCCGATCGAGGGCAAGGGCCTGCACATCGCGAGCTTCGGCCGCGGGGACTTCTTCGGCGAGATCGCCTTCCTCGACGGCGCGAGCCGCACGGCCGACGCCTTCGCCGAGTGCGACACCGAGCTGTTCGTGCTCTCCCGAAAGGCCTTCGACGCGGTGGCCGGGGCCCACCCGCGGCTCGGCCAGTCGGTGTTCAACGGCCTCGCGCGCGCCCTCGCGCTCCGGCTGCGGCGTGCGGACGGCGAGCTGTCGACGCTCGAGGAGGCCTAGTCCGCGGCCTCGTACCGCACGAGCGCGATCCACGCGCCGAGGACGGTCATCACCACCAGCGCCGCGACGCTCACGAGCTGCGGCAGGACCGGGACGGGCAGCAGGCCGTGCGGGGGCGGCGCCCCGAGCACGTTGTCGAGGTGCGCGCCCGGCGCGAGCCAGGCCGCCCCGCCCGGCAACATCCGCGTGGGGAGGTCGATCGCGAGCACCATCAGCGCGCGGCTCGGTCGCCCGCTCCTCGCCATGAACGCGGCGCCGACCGCGGTCCACGCCGCGGCGCCCAGCGCGGCCGCCCAGGCGGTCCCGAGCACGTCGCGCACCGCGAGCGAGGTGGGTCCGAGCTGCGCCGCGCCCCGCAGGACGGCGACGAGCGCGGCCCCGAGCGGCGCCGCGACGAACACGGCCGCCGCGAGGGTGGTGAGCACGAGGAAGCGGGCCGCGCGCGCCGGCGGCAGCCCCGCGCCGACCAGCCGATCGGCCCCGCGCCGGAGCCGGCTCTGGCGCGAGAGCAACAGCACCACGAGCACCGCGCTCGCCACGGGGAACGTGAGCCCCGACAGCGCCCGCGTGACCGCGCGCCCGAACGTGACCTCGTCGATCCCGCGCAGCGCAGGCGCCGCGAGGAGGCCCGGCGTCGAGAGCGCGAGCGCGATCGCCACGAAGGCGAGGCCGGCGCGCGCGACCGAGACCCGCAGCGTGGCGCGCGCGATCACGCGGCGCCCCCGAGGAGCTCTTCGGCCGACGCGCCGAGCACGGTGAGCGCCTCGATCGCGCGCCCCGCGTGGGCGGCGCCAGCGATGGCGCGCACGACGGCCTGCGGGTCGCGTGCGTGCACCCGCAGCTCGCGCGCCGAGATGGGCTCGAGCGAGGCGATCTGCGGGGCCACGAGCGTGCTCGCGAGGAGCTCGGCCGCGAGCTCGCGCGCGCCGTCGCAGACCACGTGGATCGTGCGGGTGACGCCGCCGCGCGCGGGGCTCGACCAGGGGAGGAACTGGGCGGGCGTGGTCAGCGCCACGCGGCCGCCGCCGAGCAGGTGCGCGGGCGCGGTCGGGTCGCCGTGGGCGAGGGCGAGCAGGGTGTCGAGGCGGTGCGTCGCGACGATCGCCTGCGCGCCGCGCGCCACGGCCGCCTGCGTGGCAGCAATGGCAGCATCGCGCAGGGCGCCGTCGGTATAGCTCTCGGGGTGGGCGAGCAGCACCACCCGCGCGGTGTGCGGGGCCGCGAGGTGATCGGTCACGGGGAGGCGCGAGCCCTGCAGGGCGGGCACCGTGACGCCGCGGAGGCCCGCGAGCTCGGGCAACATGGCCCGCACCTCTCCCTCGGACAGGTCGGCGAGCAGCGCCGGGTCGCCCAGCAGCGCGATCTCGCGGCGCAGGCTCGGGTCGTGCGCCGGGTCGCGGCCGTCGACGCGCACCGTGCCGTTGCGTGGGCGGAGGAGCCCCGCCACGAGGCGGAAGATCGTGCGGGCGGCGCGCCCACCCGCGGGCTCGACCAGGAACGTGAGCGGGCTCCTGGCCTCGAGGCTCAGCCCGCCGAGCACGCCGGGGACCAGCACGGAGGTGAGCGCGATCACGACTGCACCCGGCCATCGTCGATCGCGGCGCTCGCGATGCGCGTCCCGAAGAAGGACACGACCAGCACCACCGCAGCGCCGGTCGCGCCCGCGGCGGAGCTCGCGCCCCGCTCCGCGAACAGGGTGGCCTGCAGCCGCTCGAGCGCGAGCAGCGGAGAGACGAGGGCGTGCGCGACCGCACCGGGAGCGCCGGGCAGCGCACGCTCGAGCGCGACGCCGAACGCGGCCGACCCGACGAGCACCACCAGCGCCAGCGGGCGCGAGGTGACGTGGGCCCCGAGCGCCACGGCGCCGAAGCCGAGCAGCGCGCCGCTCGCGACCCCGGTGACGACGCTCGGCAGCACGAGCGACAGCCGCGCGACCGCGCCCTCGACGCCGCCGCCGAGCCCCGCGAACACCACCGACACGAGGATCATCGGCACGCCGACGGTCACCGCGATCATCACCGCGACCCCGACCGCGCGGCCTCGGACCCACGAGGAGAGCGAGACGCCGCGGCGCTCGGCGAGCGCGAGGAGCCCGGCCTTGCGGTCCGACTCCACCGCGGCGAGCCCGGCGAACGCGAGCGGCAGCGCGACCGACCAGCGGAGGCCCGTGCCGAGCATGGGCACGACCTGCTCGTAGGCGGCCCGCGGCCCGCCGACGATGCGCATGAACACGCCCGCCACGACGGCGAGCGTGGTCGCGACGAGCGCGTCGAACAGCGCGAGCTTGGCCGAGAACCCGTCGAGCGCACGGCCGAGGAACCAGCGCAGGGTCGGGCCGGGCCGCGTCATCGCGCAGGCCGTACAACGGGCAGCGGCGCGCGGCGAGCGATGATAGATCCCGTCCATGCCCCGGTCCTCGCAGGCTCGCGTCACCGTGTTCGCCGTCGCCGGCGCCGTCGCCGGCGTCGTCCCCGTCCCCGTCCTGCCCCGCAAGATCGTCGGCGCGCTGCGCGGCGCGATGGCGCACGACATCTGCGCGCAGTACGGCCTCGCGCTCACCGCCGACGCGCGCGAGGTGCTCGCCGACCCGTCGGCGCCCGGCGAGATCCCGGCCGTCGCCCGCGACGCGATCGTGTACTTCGCGGGCCGGCTCGTGCGGCGGCTCTCGCCCTACGCCACCGTCGTCCAGCCGGTGCGCACGGCGTTCGAGACCCTCGCGTTCGGTCGACTGCTCGACCGCTACCTCGAGCGCCACCGCGGCCAGGGCCCGAACGCAGGCATCGTCCGCATCGACGCCGAGGAGGCGCGCCGCCTGCGCAAGCTCCTCGACCGCGCCGCCGTGCGCGCGATCATGCCCGGCCTCGCGCGCACCCACGCGATGACCGCCGACCCGCCGGAGGACTACCGCTCGAGCCTGCAGCGCGCGCTCGACGGCGCACTGCTCGGCGCCGCCGGTCTCCCCGAGGTGTTCGGCGCGCGGCTCGACGCCGCGATGGACGACGTGGTCGCGGTGGAGGGCCACGGGTGACCGACGCGGGGCTCCCCTACCGCGAAGGGTTCCCGCGCGCGCGTCGCGTCGTCGTCAAGATCGGCTCGCGCACGCTCGCGAGCGACCCCGAGGTGTACGCGCGGCTCGCCCGCGTGATCGCCGCGCGCCCACCGGGCGGGGTGATCGTCGTGAGCTCGGGCGCCATCGCCCTCGGTCTGCAGGTGCTCGGCTGGAAGTCGCGCCCGCGCGAGATGGCCAAGCTGCAGGCCGCCGCCGCGGCAGGCCAGAGCGCGCTGATGCGCCGCTGGGAGCAGGCGTTCTCCGGGGAGAAGCGCGCGGTCGCGCAGGTGCTGCTCACCCACGCCGACCTCGCCGACCGCGCCCGCGCCAACAACGCGCGCGCCGCGCTCGACGCGCTGCTCGAGGCCGGCGCCATCCCGATCATCAACGAGAACGACACGGTCGCCGTCGACGAGATCAAGTTCGGCGACAACGACCAGCTCGCCGCGCTGGTCTCGGCGATGGTCGGGGCCGACCTGCTCGTGCTCCTGTCCGACGTCGCGGGGCTCCTCGACCGCGAGGGCCAGCGGGTCTCGGTCGTGCACGACGTGGAGCGCGAGGCGTTGCCGCTGGTCGGGGTCGCGCCCGTCGAGCAGGGGCGCGTGAGCGTGGGCACGGGGGGCATGGCGTCCAAGCTCGAGGCGGCGCGGCGCGGCGCGATGGCCGGCGCGGCGGTCGTGATCGCGGACGCGCGCTCCGCCGACGGCCTGGCCCAGGTGCTCGCCGGGCACGACGTCGGCACCCTGGTCACCCCCGACCGCGACCCGCTCGCCGCGCGCAAGCACTGGATCCTGTTCACCTTGCGACCGCGTGGCGCGCTGATCGTCGACGCCGGCGCCGCCAAGGCCCTGATCGAGCGCGGGGGCAGCCTGCTCGCGGTGGGCGTGCTCGGCGTGCGCGGCGCGTTCGGCGCGGGCGACGCGGTGCAGGTCCTCGACCCGACGGGCCACGAGATCGGCCGGGGTCTCGCGGCGATCGGCGCCATGGACCTCGTCCGGGTCGCCGGCAAGCGCGGGGCCGACGTCGAGGCCACCATCGGTCGCCCGCTCGACGCCGTGGTCCACCGCGACGATCTGGTCGTCCACAAGGAAAGCCGGGCCTGAAGACACCACTCGGTGTGCGCTTCGCGATTCCCCCGGGCTGAAGCCCGGGGCACCGACAGCACCGCAAGCCCGGGGCCTGAAGCCCCGGGCTCCACGCCCTCGATGGCTGGCTGGACGCCATCGCTGCTGACACAGTGCAGAGGGGAGTTCCGCCCGTCTCACGCCACGTCGAGCCCGGGGTTCATGTCCCGGGCTTCAGCCGCCGTCGGTGCCCCGGGCTTCAGCCGCTTCAGCCCGGGGGAAGCCCGATCTGACGGAGAGAGGCGCCCTCGCGTGACGCGGGAACCTCCCGGCCGTACGCTTGTCTCACCCTCGATGCGCCACGAAGGCACCGCCGCCGCCGTGCTCGCGCTGGGGCTGGGCATCGGCCTCGCCCTGGTGGTCGACCTGTCGTCGCCCCGCAAGGACGGCGGACACGCCTCCACCACCGCCCCCGGCCTGCAGAAGGGCGAAGACCTCGCCACGCGCATGGAGGCCCAGATCGCGGCCGGCGCCCCCGGGGTCGCGCTGGCCCTCGAGGCGAGCGCCCCCCTCGAGGCGCGCAACTCCGCGGCGGTGTCGGCGGCGCGGGCGCGCGCGCAGTTCGAGATGGGCAACGCGCCGGTCGCGCTCGAGACGGTGCGCACCGCCCTCCGCATCTGCGCCGTGACCGAGGGCTGCTCGCACGGCGAGCGCGCCTCGCTGGCCCGGCTCGACCTCGTGTTCGGAGCGCTCGTGGGCGCGGGCATCGTGGATCCCCGCAAGAACCCCGCGCGGGTGGACGAGACCTTGCGCAACCTGCTCCGCCCGGCCGCCTTCACGCGGTAGGAGAGCGGCGGCCCGTTCCAGGCCGTTTCCACGCTGGCCCCGATTCATACTAGCCTCCGCCGGTGACCGACCCCGCCGCCGATGTCCGCGCCCGCGCCCTCCGCGCGAAGGTGGCCTCGCGCGCGCTGCGGACCGCATCGTCGGCCACCAAGAACCGCGCGCTGCACGCGATCGCCGCGCGCCTGCGGGCCAGCGTCGGGGCGCTCCGCGAGGCCAACGCCGAAGACCTCGTCTCGGCGCGCGCCGCCGGCCTCTCCGAGGCCATGATCGACCGCCTCACCCTGACCGACGTCGGCATCCAGGGCATCGCCCGCGCGGTCGAGGAGATCGCTGCGCTCCCCGACCCGGTGGGCTCGGTGAGCGACCTCGTGCAGCGCCCGAGCGGCATCGTCGTCGGTCGCATGCGCGTGCCGCTCGGCGTCGTCGGGATGATCTACGAGTCGCGCCCCAACGTCACGGTGGACGCGGCCGCGCTGTGCCTCAAGTCGGGCAACGCCACCGTGCTCCGCGGCGGCAAGGAGGCCGTGCGCTCCAACGAGGCGCTCCTCGCGTGCGTGCACGGCGGCCTCGTCGACGCGGGGCTCCCGGCCGACGCCGTCGTCGCCGTCCCGCCCCACGACCGCGAGACCACCAAGGCCTTGCTCGGCCTCGTCGGCGTGCTCGACGTGGTCATCCCGCGCGGCGGCGAGGGCCTCGTGCGCTTCGTCGCGGAGCACGCGCGCGTGCCGGTGATCGCGCACTTCCAGGGCGTCTGTCACCTCTACGTCGACGAGGGCGGCGACCCGGCGAACGCCTCCGATCTCGTGGTCGACGGCAAGTCGCGCCCCGGCGTCTGCAACGCGCTCGAGTGCCTGCTCGTGCACGAGAGCGGCGCCGCGGCCCTGCTGCCGGCGCTCGACGCGCGGCTCGCCGAGCTCGGCATCGAGGTCCGGGCCGACGAGCGCGCGCGCGCCCTCATGCCGCACGCAGTGCCCGCGACCGACGGCGATTTCGGCCGTGAGTTCCTGGCGAAAATCCTCGCGGTGCGCGTCGTGCGCTCGCTCGACGAGGCGCTCGACCACATCGCGCGCTTCGGCAGCAACCACACCGAGGCCATCGTCACGCCGTCGTACGCGAACGCCGATCGCTTCCTGCACGAGGTCGACGCCTCGTGCGTGCTCGTCAACGCCTCCACCCGCTTCAACGACGGCGGAGAGCTCGGCCTCGGCGCCGAGCTCGGCATCGCGACGACCAAGCTCCACGCCTACGGGCCGATGGGGCTCCGAGAGCTGACCACCCAGAAGTGGATCGTGTACGGACACGGAGAGCGGCGCGGCTCCGCGCCAAGGAGCTGAGTTTTGGCGACGAAGAAGAAGCCCGCGGCGAAGAAATCGGGACGTCCCACCATCGGGTCGTCCCACAAGCGGCCAGCCGGAGGCGGACCGAAGACCGGCGCCAAGCGTCCGGCCCGCCCGGCCCGCGACGGCGCGCCGTCCAGCAAGACTCGCCCCGGCGGCGCCGCAGGGCGCACGCGACGCACGGGGGCCGCAGGGGGCGGCGAGGAGCGCGACGAGCGTCCCTCGGCCAAGAAGTCGAGTCGACCGAGCGGCGCGCGGCCCGGGGCCCGTCCCGGCGCGGGTCGTGCTGGTGGGGATCGTCCGGGGGCCGGTCGGCCGGGTGCAGGTCGTCCGGGCGCGGGTCGCCCCGGCGCCGATCGTCCCGCGGGTCGTCCGGGTGCGGGTCGTCCCGCCGCGGGTCGTGCTGGGGTCGGTCGTCCGTCGGCCGACAAGCCGAGCGCGGCGCGCGCGCCCAAGAAGCCCAAGGGCCTGCGCACCAAGGCGCCGCTGCCCGAGCCCGCGCGCAAGGTACAGCGTCCGCCCCGCGCGCCGGGCGAGACCGCGTCGGCCGACGTGCTCGCGATCGCGCAGACCGCGGCCCGCGCGGCGTCCGACAAGAAGGCGGTCGACGTGCGCGGCTACGACGTCTCCGGCCGCGTCGACTACGCCGACGTGCTCGTGCTCATGAGCGGACGCAGCGACCGCCACGTCGCCGCGATCGCCGACGCCATCGAGGCCGCGCTCTCCGAGCAGACCCCGAAGCGCAAGCCGATCATGGTCGAGGGTCGCCCGCAGTCGACCTGGATCGTGCTCGACTACGGCGATCTCGTCGCGCACGTGTTCCAGGAGGAGGCCCGCAGTCACTATGACCTCGACGGCATCTGGACCGACGCCCGGAAGCTCACCTTCGAGCTCTGATCCGAGCGACGCGTTCGAGCGCGGGCTCGCGACGGCGCGGGCTCGCCTCGGCGTGTCCCCCCTCGTCGGCGACACCCGCGAGGCGCGGGCGCGCGCGCTGGCCGAGGCGCTGGTCTCGCTGCGCCGCGCGGTGGAGGCGGGCGTCCTCGGATGAGCGTCCGCATCCTGCCCGCGGGGAGCGTCGACGCTCGTCGGATCGATCCCCCTGCCACGCCGACGGTCGCGCGCATCCCCGCCGAGGTCGTCGAGGCCGAGGCGCGCGCGCGCGCGATCGTCGCGGCGGCGCAGGCGTCGGCCGAAGCCGTGCGCGCCGAGGCCGCTGCACAAGGCCTCGCCGAGGGGCGCGCCGAGGCGGCCGCGTTGCTGCTCTCGCTCCGGGCCGAAGAGGCCGGTCGCGGCGCGCGGTTGACCGAGCTCGTCACCATGGCGGCCGGGGTCGTCGCCGAGCGCCTGCTCGGGGAGGCGCTCCGCGCCGACGACGCCGCGCTGCTCGCCTGGGCCCGCCACTCGCTCGCGGTGTTCTCCCGCGCGCGGAGGGTGCTGTTGCGGGTCCACCCCGAGACCGAGGCGCGCTTGCGGCCGCGCCTCGACGCCCTCTTGCCCGGTCGAGACACGGTCTTCGAATTGCTGCCAGATCCTGCCATCGACCCGCTCGCCCTCGTGGTCTCGGCCGACAGCGGCGAGGCGCGCGTCGAGCTCACCGTGCAGATCGAGGCGCTCCTGCGGTCGCTCGCGCCCCTCCTCGCGAGCGAGGTCCGCGGTGGATGACGCCGCGGTGGAGGCCGCCGACGAGGCTCCGTCGAAGCAGCGGATCGGGCTGCCGCTCCTCCTGTTCCTCGCCACCATCGTCACCACGTTCCACGCCGGCAACGCCTTCGTGGAGCACGGCACGCACCCGCTGCGGGGGTGGGTGTTCGCCGTGCCGTTCCTCGCGATCCTCACGACCCACGAGCTCGGGCACTGGTTGCTCGCGCGCCGCCACCGCATCGCCACCTCGCTGCCGCACTTCATCCCGTTCCCGCTCGGGTTCGGCACGTTCGGCGCGGTGATCGGCATGCGGGGGCGCATCCGCACCCGCGACGCGCTGTTCGACGTCGGCGCCTCCGGCCCGCTCGCCGGGCTGCTCGTGGCGATCCCCGTCCTGGTCGTCGGGCTCAAGCTGTCGCGCGT